>Ga0209573_1002368_pt1 | contig 24322 bp, 18 predicted proteins | sample TNRBio252014_DNA_FD_185870 | JGI IMG/M metagenome (GOLD analysis project Ga0209573, IMG submission 185870) | Wastewater treatment Type I Accumulibacter community from EBPR Bioreactor in Madison, WI, USA - TNR Reactor_6/25/2014_ DNA (SPAdes)... | ecosystem: Engineered > Bioreactor > EBPR >... | reverse complement strand
ATCATAACCACGGCTGGCAACCCACACCATTCCCTAAAATCACGCATTGAAAACAGCAAACCAGATAAAATTATCATCGCAACCGACATGGATGAACAAGGCCGCAAATTTGCCAAAACCATCGAAACTATGATAGATATGGCTGAATGCTCGGCACCTACATACAACGCAAAAGACCCAGCCGAACTCTTGTTAAAATTGAAATCAAATGTACAAAAATAACACAATCCAAAATTCCATCTGTATAAAATACAGAAAGACAACCAAAAAAAATCATTTGACACCAATTTGGAAAACTCGACCAAAAACTCGATTTTACCCCCAAAATTATTTCTGCGTTTTATACGATGTTAATTTGGTGGTCTACAATTCCCCACCCGAACCAAGCAACCTACCAATATTCAGTAATGAAGCAAAGGAAAAGGATTTTAAACCTTGGCTTTTCATTATCATGCTTTCACTTTTGCATTTTCAAAGCCATACTTTATAGCTATTTTACCAATGTATGAGTTTTTTGACCTAACGGCTAACGGCAACTCACATCTTCTAACACATAATCACAATATGCAAAGACGATATAATTTTTTTTTATATAATCAAGCCAATCAGTATATTTGGAATTTTGCGCAACTTCTAAAAAATAGTCATCAGGTTTAGCCAAAAAAATAAAATAAACAGGTGCTAAATGAAAGCTTACAATTTGCGAGAAATCATTTAAAAAATCATTTAAATCTTTATACCTCAAAATTGGAATTTTTGCATCAACTGTATTTAAAACAGAAAACTCTTTGTGCTCCAATATACTTTCTAATGCCGATATGGTATTCCTTTCAAATATTACACATATATCAAATCGTGTAGCCTTACTAGAAAACATATTTTTAATCATTTTAAAATCTATTTCACTAAGAATTTCATTTAACTCTAATTTTGATATTATATCCATTTTATAAACCTTTCTTTGCACCATAAGCAAATAATTTAATAAGGCCATTCATAATTTCCACACCATCGGTACTATGTCTAAACAAAACCTCCTCGCCCACAATCCTACCAATAGACCCAATTAATTTTCCCTCTTTGAAATTAAATCTTAAAAATGATTGGCCTGAATTATTAACTATACTAAGAACTGTAAAACCATTAGAGCCCTTGTAACCGCCTTGTAAGCGGCCAATCGCAATACCACCTTCCATACCCCCTAAATTTGTTCTCACAAGTGGCATGTTTGGCACTTTTAAGATTTTAATAGCTGCAACATTACCTATTAACAAGGAAGAAAGTGTGTATGAAATTCTTGCGACATTTTGACCATCTTCAGAGCTACTATTGGTTAAACGAGCTATTGCACCGCCAGCTGCTGCTGCGCCTTCTTCTAATAAATTATAACCTTCGCCATTATTTGCATTAAAGACTTGAGAAATACCTTCACCCATTGTACTTACACCCATACCAACCAGCACAACACCTGCTACTGTTGTTGCAGGTTCTGGTGTAATAATACCAACGGCGCCTACTACTGTTTCTAGTCCTCCAATAGCTGTTTTTCCAAGGCCTTTCGTTATTCTCCATAAATTGGAATCTTTGCCCAAAAATGTTTGACCTATAGCTTCTTTTAATTGATCTGCGGCATTACTATCGGACCTTTCAAATAAATTCCAAGATTTATTATCGATATAAATTATTTTATTCTCTTTATCTACATACCAATCATGACATTTCAAATCTTTTTTAACGATTTTATAGCCTAATCCACCATTTTCTTCGGGCGCAACTACTTTAAGTAAAGTTAAATTATCTTGAACACCAAATGTCGAATAACTTTTCAATAAGCCAGATTCTGTCCAAAAACCAAATGGATCCCTCCCTTTAGCCCCAAAATACCCCAAATACATGGACATACCGTCAACATACCCCATCGGATCACGAGTTACAAACGATCCCATCAAAACACTGTAGTATCTATTCTTAAAATACATCAACCCAGTTTCAGCATCATGTCTTTGACCTGTATAACCCACATCAGTTAAGCCAGAACCAGAAGCAGTTCTCTCACCATAAACTTTATAGTCGTAGCTTTCAACAATAGAACCAGATGTATTTGTTAGGCTAGTTACGTTATAACGATAGTCATGAGTAAAGTAATAATCAGTGGCACCTGTTCTTTGCAGGATGACTTCATCGATGTACAACGAACCATAGACATATTCTTTAGTCAAGGCATTACTTGCGTCTAATTCTTCGATACAACGGAACCCATCGTATAAGAATTTCACAGTTGTTTCAAACGAACTATTCAAATCAGCATCAACTTTTTTCATGACTCTGCGGTTGAATGCGTCGTATTGGTATTCGGCTAAAATAATAGTGCCGATTTTTACTTCTATGATTCGGTTGAAGGCATCATATTTAAAGGTTCGGACGCCATCAGAAATCAGATTTCCGTTGTTATCAAAAGTTTGAGTCACGCCTTTAAACTGAGTCATTTCATGTGTATCACTGAAAGTATTGGTACTGCTTGTGCCATTATCCGTAAAACCAGCCCAATTTCCAATGGAATCTAAATTCCATGATTGATAATAAGTTGGTGTTACAATATTATCTTTATTTGCATTTAGTGTACCAGTCTTGAAACTTGTCAAACGGTCAGCGTTATCAAAAACAAAGTGTTCGCTCTTACTTGCTGCTACTAAGTTCTCTGAATACAGCCTGTTTCCCACACTGTCATGACCGTAATTGTAACCCGTGATGGTGTTGCCGTTTAGCTTCCAGTCATGCTTCTTAATTTGGTAGCGATTGTTGTACTCGATATTCAAGGAAACATTGTTGCCCAATGTTTTAGTCACTGGTGCATTGACCGCATTGAAGGTGTAAGTTGCAATGGTTGTGCTATTGCTGACAATTGTATGCGGAAGATGGTTATTGTCAAAAGTAAAAGTGTTGACGCGGCCATTTGGATAGGTCAATTGGGTTACGCGGCCTACTAAATTGTACTCTTTTGATATGGTTCTGTCGGTTGCCGTGCCGATTTTTTGGGTTTCAGAGGTCAATCGGCCTAGTGTATTGTAATTACGGATTACTTCATTGGTGTAGGCTGAAGTAATGTCTTTAGCATTTGTTAGCCTTGACAAGTTGTCATACTCAAAAACTTGTTGGGTTGTTCCGCCGATGCCTAAACCTGGGTTTACATTGACCGTTGTTAAGCGGTAAAGATTGTCATAAAAGTACCCAAACTGGTTGTTGTTTTGATCGGTTTGAGTGATTCTTTGGCCGATTGTATTATAGGTGTAAGATTTTACTCCTGCATCGGCATAGACCTCTGAAGTCATTTGCCCTAGTGAATTATAGTTATATTGAGTGGCTTTATTCTTGGCATCAATCACTTTTATCATTTGACTTAAATTGTTGTATTCGTACTGAGTGATTATATTTAAGCCAGTAGGGTCTTGAATGGTTTTGGTTTTTCTATCGGCTAAATCGTATTCGAAAACTTCTTGAATGCCGTTTGCTTTGATGACTTTTGTGGTACGCCCCAAGGAATCGTATTCCATGGTAGAAGTCTGGTTTAGACCTGTTGGGTCAACGATTTGAGAAGTCACTTGGTTTATTAAATTATAATTAGTTACAGTTTCAACGCCTAGTGCATCTGTTGAAATAATAGGCCTATTGAGGTTGTCGTAGTTGACTCGTGAAATATTGCCTTTGGCATCTGTCGAGGCAATGGTTCTATGCAGTGCATCGTAGCCTCGGGTGGCTGTTTTTGTTAATGGGTCAATGACAGTTGTGATGTTGCCTGCCAAATTATATTCAAATTGGGTGGTGATATTTGTCACGCCATGGTCAACAATGGTGCTTGTTCTTTGGCCTAAAGAATTGTAAATATTTTTCGTGATGACACCTTCAGGATTGATGGTTTTATCTACGCTACCGTCTCGATTGTAGAATGTCTTGGTTACGATATTTTTTCCACCTGGGTCGATGGTTTGTGTGCCTGCTCTTGAAAGGGCATCATAAACTACTGTGACGACTAGGCCACCGGCATCTGTCGTTTGTGTGGTGTTGCCATTATTATCAAAAATCGAGTCTTTATACTAAAAAAAGATTCATGGTGCGACGCCATTGCGAACCTACAAGCAATTTACAAGGAAAATTGAAATGAATTATTCCACACCGTTGGTTCCGCCTTATATTCCCTTAAATAAAACGGCCACATTCTGCCTTCGTGATTAACGGTCTCTTGTTAGCCTTTGTCATTATAGGTGTAAGTTGTGGAAATTCTACAATTAATACTTTGACTCCATTATTACAATATTATTTATAATTGGTGTGCCTTCAGGGTTTATACCAAACTTTATAAAAACACTTTTGCCTTCAAATGGTTTTAGCTTGGCGGTGATATCAACTTGATCTTTAAGAATTTTGTCCTTACACTTGAATTTCACCTTTAAAATAATAGGGCTTTTTTCTGCAATATTTATGATAGGATTATTATAAGATTCATTACTTTCTTGATTCGGCCAAAATTGACTCGCAACTGTACGAATATCCCCAATTAAAATTTCTGCTTCAGAAAACTCGCTACTTGAATCATTTTTAATTTCTATAGAGTGCAATATGATATTTGCATAGTTCTTGTTATCGCCACAACTAACCCAAAAACCCATAAATAATCCTATTAATAAATATTTCATCTATCTGTCCTTAAAAAACTATTCTAGGTTACCACCAAAAATTTTTCGCGTAGATGAATCAATATTTAAAAAGAAATCTGCTGTATCTGAAGAATCGTGAAACTTTGGAAAAGAATCAGGATATTTTATTTCACCTGACTTAATCCAGTTCTCTAAATAACTTTTCTCAATTGGCACTTTGCGGGCAATTGCTTGATCAGCCATCCATAATAATGCCTTAAAATTAGAACCTTTACCACCTTTATCATTTTCACCATAGCCACCACCAACATCGCTATGTGCACCCCGAAACGGCATTTCTATCCAATTTTTACCCGATCTTACCTTATATTCATCTCGAGAGTTACCACTTAAATACCAAGGCGTATAAAAATCCTTTGCAATTGATGTAAGTGGAAACAATGCTCTAAATTCATCTCTTGCAACTGCATGGGCAGTATATTCTACTATAACCGGAATGTCTAATCTTATTCCAATACTAAAATATGGCAAACCAAATTGAGAGACTGTATCAAATATTCCAAGAAATCTCACTTTTATTTCACCACAGTATTTATCATTAATTCTATTTGTAAATTCTCTTGCCATAGCAGCACCTCTACTAAATCCAAAAACATCAACAGTTTTATCGCCAGTCGATACTTGAATATCAAGACTTTCCATCATTTCTTTAAGTCTTTTATCCCCACCTAAACCAGAACCAGAGCCCAAACGAAGCGTATTGTCTCTAGTACCAACTCCTTGTTTATAAAAGCGCTTTTCTTTATAGGCATCAAACAAGTAGCCAATGTGAGTTTTTGCCAGAGTACCATCTTGTTTGTCGTTCCCAGTGCCATCAAAAAAATAACCCGCTAGGCCAAATGGATCAACACCAGCTGATCCAAAATACCCCAAATACATCGACAAGCCATCAACATAACCAAGCGGGTCTCTCGTCACGAAGCTACCCATTGAAGTTGAGTAATATCTGTTTTTGAAATACATCAATCCTGTTTCAGCATCGTGTCGCTGTCCAGTGTAGCCAAAAGTTGTCAATCCAGAACCCGAAGCAGTTCTTTCGCCATAAACTTTGTAGTCGTAGCTTTCGACGATGGTGCCTGCGGTATTGGTTAGGCTTGTTACGCTATAACGATAGTCATGAGTGAAGTAATAATCCGTGGCACCAGTTCTTTGTAGAATCACTTCATCGATGTACAAACTACCGTAGACATAATCTTGAACTAGAACATCACTGCCGTTTAGTTCTTCGATACATCTAAAGCCATCGTATAAGAATTTGATTGTTGTTTCGAATGAACTATTTAGGTCAGCATCAACCTTTTTCACAACCCTACGGTTGAAGGCATCGTATTGGTATTCGGCTAAAATAATGGTGCCGATTTTTACCTCGATGATTCGGTTGAAGGCGTCATATTTGAAGGCTCGAACGCCATCGAAAATTAAGTTACCGTTGTTGTCAAAAGTTTGAATGACGCCTTTGAATTCGGTCATGGCGTGTGTGTCGCTAAAGACATTCGTTGAATTTGTGCCGTTATCGTTAAAGCCTGCCCAGTTGCCAATTGAGTCTAAATTCCAATCTTGCGTGTAGGTTGGTGTAATGATGGCGGTTTTGCTACCGTTAAGCGTACCGGTTTTGAATGAAGTCAAGCGGTCGGCGTTATCAAAAGCAAACAATTCGCTCTTATTGGCAGTGACTAAATTTTCTGACCAAATGCGGTTACCAATGCTATCATGGCCGTAATTGTACCCAGCGATGGTGTTACCGTTTAGCTTCCAATCATGTTTTTTTATCTGATAACGATTATTATATTCGATGTTTAACGACACGGTATTGCCTAGTGTTTTAGTTGTTGGTGCATTTACACCATTGAAGGCGTAAGTTGCAACGGTAGTGCTGTTGGAAACAATGGTACTAGGCAAATGGTTATTGTCAAAAGTTAAACAGATTGTAGACTGTAGACCATAGACTGTAGACAAGAGATTTTATATAAATGCGGTAAAATACACTGTGCTCTTTTGAAATGGGTTCTGTCGGCGCAGAGTATCAGTTTTTGGAAAAGCATTTAACCACTGAAAATAAAACAAAGAGTATTTATAACTTTTGAATAATGCAATCACCTTTTTCTTTTTCAGTGTATTTCAGGTTTTTTTGTGGTTTGTTTTTTTCTTCAGAGTCGGGTTGTATCATTTTTAGCAATTGATTTTTAAAATCGACTCTTCTCTGTGGTACCCGTTTCGCCTCTGTGTAAATGCTTTTCCAAATTTGTGCATTACATGCACTTCTTCGTAAATTCATTTTGGAGAGTCACGCTGTAGCACACCTCTACAATATAACATTGGCTTTAGGGGCACCGACAAGGGCGGTTCAACGCTTCGAATGCCCCTACAAGACATGTATTTAAATATTTTCTTGAAGGGTGAGGGTCGAGCGGCAGTGTGCCTCTACGGGAGACGATGGTTAAAAAGATAGAGAAAAGCTGTTATTTTTTATTAAAAAACCCAAAAATGGTGCCGCAAACACCACCCATGATATGGGCATAATGGCTTATCTCGCTATTATGAGTAGACGCTGCAAGCATAATTTCGTTACCAATATAAATGACTATAATCAAGACAAAGGTTAACGGGATTTCACCCGATTTAAAATTTGACATGGAAGCTAACACTATAAACATAAATACAATTCCGCTTGCCCCAAGCAAGTAAGAATTAAAAAAAATAGTCTGTAATATGCCCGTGACAAAAGCGGTGATTAAAATATAAATGATTAAATTTTTAACCCCATATTTTTCTTCTAACATCGGCCCAATCAATAAAAGAATCATAAAATTTTGAAAAAAATGTCCAAAATTAGCATGCCCAAGTATATGGCTAAAAAACCGAAACCATTGACCTACATCCATTAGATCAAGTTTGCCCCCCACGCTAAAGGCGTAAAGAAACCCGTTGTTGCTTTTGTTAATTAATAACCCTAGCACTAAAACCAAAAAAGAAAGTAACATATAGCTTAATGTTAACGGAGCATTGTATTTTAAGCGAAATCTTATCAATTTTAACCTAATCAAAATTTGGGTTTTAGAAGTGGAATTCTACTGTACCGTAATTTCAAATGAACTAAAAAATGATTTTTTTATAGATTTTACCGTTAATAAATCAAAGTCGTTAAGAGGTAAAAAGATAGGCTTTTCTTTTTTGTTTATGTTTCAAAAGTAAGATTTGTTTTTTTTAAACTTTTAAATTGTAGTCTTGTGTTAGCAAACTAGAATTTTACTTTTAGCATTACTTTCTTATTAAAACTTATTTTAAAGGTTGCTGATATGAAACTTCATCTTTCGCCATCAGAATATCATCAAAAATTAATGTCTGAAGTTACACCAAAGCTTTCCTACAAAGGTGGTGATGTAAAGGTTTGGCAAAATAAATTGCGCCGAAAGCTAAAAGAGTTAGTAGGTGACTTACCTAAAAAACCATGTGCTTTAAAAACAAAAACTCTCTGGCGACAAGAACACCCGCTTGGTACAATCGAAAAAATAACCTTTGTCTCAGAACCTTATGCTGATGTCGTGGCTTATGTATGCTTACCAAAAGCCGCTAAACCACCGTATACCTTTACGATTTGTTTGCAAGGGCATTCAACTGGTATGCACAACTCTATTCGTGTGCAAAGAGATAATGAAAAAAAACCACATGATGTTGTTGGCGATCGCGATTTTGGAATAATCTGTATGAGCTATGGTTTAGCTGCCCTCTGCATTGAACAGCGTTCTTTTGGGTTACGCAGAGAACAAAAACAAAAACATATTTCTTCTCATGGATGTCATGATGCAACAATGCATTCTTTATTGCTTGGTAAGACTTTACTTGGTGAGCGAGTTTATGATGTAGATCGCGGGATAGATTACTTAGCAACTCGAAAAGATTGTAACATGAAAAACATTGGGGTTATGGGGAATTCTGGTGGCGGCACAATAAGCCTGTTTGCTGCAGCGTTATTGCCAAGAATTGCTTTTGCAATGCCGTCTTGTTATTTTAATACCTTCAAAGATTCCTTAATGTCGATTTATCACTGTGCCGACAATTATATACCCGGTTTATTAAAATACGCAGAAATGTCAGATATCGCTGGCTTATTTGCGCCCAAACCGATTGTAATGGTGGCAGGGGCAAAAGATGATATTTTCCCTATTGCTGCCACGCGACGCTCTTTTAAGGAAGTACAAAAGATTTATTCCGCCGCTGGCGCAAAAAACAATTGCCATTTAGTTGTCGGCAAAGAAGGTCACCGCTTTTATGCAAAAGAATCTTGGCCTGTATTGCTCAAAAAAGTAAGTATAAATTAGAAAAATAAACCCAAGCATCTTTAACAGATAATTTTTCTGCTAAGATTCCTTGCTATTTCTTACGACTTTGGCAGGTTGGGGTTTATTATAAAATAATGGGACCTAGGTGAGGTGCTTGGCTCCACCTTTAAAATAAAATTTTCTGTGACCAATTTTTTGAGATCATTTGTTGCAGTTGCAAGTGAAATGTTCATTTTTTGCGATACTTCTTTACGCGTTAGATCTTTATGGTCAACAAACAATTTTTTGATTTTCTCTAATCTACGCCAAGCTGTTAAGGCTTCTTCTTTAAAATCTTCTGTTAATACTTCTGATTTTTTATCCGTTATCTTTTGAGTTATGGGTTTATGAATACCCACCAAAAACTCACAATCTGATAATTCATAATGAGATTTTCTCGACTGTAGCAAATCCATTTTTTCAATTTCATTCTTTAATTGCCTTATATTGCCTGGCCAATTATATTCTTGCAAGGCAATTTGAAATTCTTGTGATAATGCAGGTGCTTCATTGGAATGCCGAAAGGTTTTTAAAAAGTGGTTTACTAAATGTATTATATCCGTTCTTCTTTCACGAAGCGGTGGCACAAATATTTCTAATCTTTTGAGTCGGTAAAACAAATCTTCCCTAAACTTTTTATCGATTACTAATTGTTTAAGATCGGCATTGGTTGCTGCTATTATACGGCACTGAAAAGCCACTTGGCGAGAACCACCCACTGGTTTGACTTCATTATTCTCTAAAACCCGCAACAAAGCAACTTGAATTGCAGGGCTTATTTCTCCAATTTCATCTAAAAATACCGTTCCTTTGCCTGCTTCTACAAAAATTCCTTTGCTTCCACTGCTAGCACCAGTATAGGAACCTGGCAAATGACCAAATAACTCCGATTGTAATAATGATTCTGTTATGGCTCCACAATTAATAGCTAAAAAAGGTTCGGACTTTCGTGAAGATTCCTCATGAACTGCCCGTGCAATGATATCTTTGCCCACGCCCGTTTCGCCTACAATTAACAAAGGCAAATCCGTTGCGCTATATGCTATTACATTTGCCTTTATTTTTTTTAAAGATTCGCTTTCACCGATCAATCGATTCAAACCAAATATTTTCTCAGAGTTTAAAATTTCGTCATAATTAATCTTTGGTGATTCTTTTAGTTTGTTTTTATCCAGATTGTTTGCCAAATAAAACAAATCGCTTGGCTTAAGCTCTAAAGAAAAATCTAGTTCAACCAAAAAGCGATTGGTTGCATTATAATGCTCACATTGTTGATAGGAACTTCGAAAATATTGAAATGCTTTTTCTCGGTTTCCTCTTAATAATTCCAGACGCGCTAAAAATAAATCGTCAATATAATGATGATCACCATTACTAAGTTTGGTTTTTAATAACTGAAAAGCTGCCTCCATGTTTTTATTACATAACTCAATTCTAATTTGTGTATATTTCAAAAAATTACTGCTGACATGGTCCCAGATTCCATTTTTGATTTTTTGTAATTCTTTGTTTGCCGCCTCTAAATTAGAGTGAATTAAATAATAATTGGTTCTTAAAATACAATTAAAAAATTCACTAAAACTCGTTGCTTCCGCAGTAATCTCAGTTTTAAGCTCACCTGTAATAAGCAGAACATACAAAGCCTGCCAGACTATTAGGTCAATATCATTTTGCTCTAATTGTGCATGGTATGTTTTAATAGAATTAAAATCACAAGTACCTAAATCATTTAAAAATCGATAAAATTGAGCTGACTTACCATTAGTGGTTTTGTCTTTATATTTCTCAATAATATTTTCATTTTTGTTGATACCGCACCCCGCGCCACAATTGATACGCACATAGTCATCGATAAAACGATTATACTTCCTTGAAGTTTTGCCGTATTTGTTATACTCTATTAGCAACTGTTCTAAATATTCTGGTCTAGAGCCAGAGGCATAAGCTGCCGTCGTCTTTATAGAGCTAAGCAATATGGGCGGGGCATCTTTCGGGTTGAGAGCAATTGCTTTTTCTAAAATGATCTCCGTTTGTCTTTTTAGTCCCTTCCACATCGAAGCATGACACCAACCGACATACAAAATCATCTTGGCTAGTGGCGGAATATCCATGGCATCAAATTTGGCAGCTTCCTTAAAAACACCATTGATCTTTTCCTTGTCATTATCTTCAATTATAAAAATCAGAGTGCGCAATAACTCAATGAATGGCTCACCCTTATATCCTGGGTTCTCTATAATGTCACTAATATTTAATTCTTTGAAACAATAGTCTTCCACGACACTCTGATAAATATCTAGCGAGTGTTTTGGCACCTCTATATCAGGTTGGCTCGTCATTTCATTTAACTCATTGGGTTTACTAATCATAGGACTAACATAAGATAACCATAAGACTAGTAAAATCAACTGAACATTGATTAGTCTTATGAAGCTCTAACGCTGTTGCTATATATTCGATATTATAGTCTATTTTCGAAGATTTTTAGTAGGCACGCACTGTGCTATTAAAGCAAACAAAAATAGCGGGTTAAACATCAAACGAAAAGGAAAAACGATGGTACATAAGCACTCTCCTTCAGGTCTATCTATTGCCATCCAAAATACTTTGGCATTCAAAAAAGATGCCGCCCCATTAATTGATAAATTAAGCCCTGCCGAATTTACTATTAAAATTGCAAATACATTGAAAGAAAGAGAAGCTGTTTTTCAACTGGCGTATCAAGTGTATCTAGAAAAAGGTTATGTAAAGGAAAACCCATACCAATGGTTAGTGCAAGATTACGACCGCCAAGCGGATACAACTATTTTTATTGTAAAAGACCGAACTGGGGCGATTGCCGGCACTGCCACTCTTGTTTTTAACGACTCTTCTAAATTGCCAATTGAAAAAACTTTTAACAATGAAATTAAATCTTTGAGTCAAGATGGCGCTAAAATAACAGAAGTTTCGCGTTTAGTGATAAACCCAAGTTATCGAAACTCTAAAGAAATTTTAGTTTTGCTTTTTAATTATATGTTTATTTATGGTTACCATGTTAAGAATTTCGATATGGTTGCGATTCAAGTCAATCCTCGACATAAAAATTATTACAAAAAGCTTTTAAACTTTGACGAAAGAGGCGAAGAAAAGCTTTGTGCTTCGGTGCAAAACGCCCCAGCATCTTTGCTTTATATGCCGCTAGTTAATTACCAAACAGAAGTAAAACGCTGCCATCAATCAAATTCTCAAGAACACAGTAGTCGTTCTCTATATTCCTATTTCATCAAACCAGAACAAGAAAACTTGGTTTCTTACTATTTAAAAAATCAGGCGAAAGAGATTTCAGCCGATGAAAAAACTTATTTTGGCTTTTCAGAAACAACTTTTGGTCGTGCTGTTTGCGTTTAATACTTTAAACCATTTTTTAAAAAGGCTCAAACATGAACTCAAAAATCAAAATATTAGTAACAGGCGCAACAGGTAATCAAGGCGGTGCGGTAATTAGAGAGCTTAAAAAATATGGTGTGGAAATCCATGCTTTAACGCGAAACCCCAGTAGCAAACCTGCAAAAGCATTACAACAAAACGATATTACATTAATTCAAGGAAATTTAGGCAATATCGACTCTCTGCGTAATATTAAAGAGACTTATGATTTTGTTTTTTTTATTACTGACTTTTGGGCAGGCAAAGAAAGAGAAATACTTTTTGGCAAAAATATCATTGAAACTATGAAGGGTCGTTGCAATCATTTTATCTTTTCATCAACTCCATCTTCCACAGAAGAAGGCATCTTTTCATTTTCTGATTCAAAATTTCAAATTGAGAAAATTTTAAAAGCATCTCAAATGAACTACAGCATCATTCGACCAGGGCTGTTTATGGAATTATTTAAAAATCTAAAGTTCGCTCCACCTATCATTTTAGGTATGATGCTAAAGAAAATTAACCATGAAAAAAAACTTCCTTTTGTATCGTTGGAAGATATAGGTAAAGTCGTTGGCAAAATTGTATTAAACCGCGAAAAGTTTATCAACTCAGATTTTAATGTGATCACAGAATATATAAGCCTTGGCGAAATCAAAAAACTACACAAAGAAATTAAAGGTCGCTCTCCCTTTCATTTTGCATTACCAGATTTTGTTTTCAAAAGAGTTGTGGGCAAAGAATTATATGATTTATGGAATTGGTTAAACACCAAAGAAGGCCAATATGATTCCAATCAGTTCTTGAATATTAATAAAAACGCCATCAACTTTAAGCTATTTTTAAATTCTAATCGCCTACCTATTTAATTTTAACAACATTTACCTAGCGATGGGGCGTATAAATATACGCTCTATCGCTCTTTTATAGGCTAAGCTTAGCAAAGAACCCCTAATACAAAACATCCTCCTGTTGATTAAATTCTTCATTGCATCTGTGCGTTTTTCTTAAATTTCGGCTCAAGAGAACCCCTTTCTTTTAATTTGCCGTATGAAAACTTCAAAAATTAACATATAATGTTAAGGGAAATAGCGATTTAGAAGAACTAATCTTGTCAGTATCTGCCGTCTAAAACAGCGAAATTCGTTAAAACGACAAATGCTTTTTTGGATACAATTCTAGGCAAAAAGTTTTTTATCAGAGCAGTGTTAAAAACATAATTATTAGAGAGGCCACAAGAAAAATTTTGGCAACACAACAACAAAATAACCCACAAGAAATTGCTCGTACGCTTTACGAAAAGGGGTATGCGATCATTGAGCCTTTCATTACCTATGAGCTCGGCAATTCATTATTAAATGAGTTTCAAAATACACCGTTAGATAAGTTCAAAAAAGCAGGTATAGGCAGACACAAAGATTTTAATGTAAACTCAAATATACGAACCGACCAAATCTATTGGTTAGAAAACAATAATCTTGCTATTCGTGAATACTTCAACCTTTTAGAGAAAGTACGCCTTGCAGTGAATGAAACATTATTTTTAGGTCTTTTTGATTTTGAATGTCACTTTGCGTACTACCCTATCGATTCGTTTTATCAAAAACATATTGATGCCTTTCAAGGTTCTTCGGTGCGTGTATTGAGTAGCATCTTATATTTAAACCCCGATTGGCAAAATGGCGATGGTGGCGAACTTAAACTCTATGCACCTAAAGATTCTGCTGTACTAGAAACTACAGCCCCTACTTTTTGCAAACAAATCTTTTTTCTAAGCCAAGAGTTCCCTCATGAAGTTCTGATCACTAAAAAACCAAGATACAGTATTACGGGCTGGTTTAGAATAAACGATTTCACCAACCCCCAAAATCAACTCAGATGAAATTATAACTTGCATGTTTACTGTTTTTTATTAAAAAAGTTAATCATTTATAATTTTCATCACAAAAGTGCTCGATTAATTTAATAGAGGCACAAAAGATTTTATTTCTCTGCCGCTATTCTACCATAATAGGTATCAGGGTAATCGCTTGCAATTTTTGAAAAATACTTTGCCTTAAATGCATCGTAATCTTTCGCTGCTACTTTGCTTAAGCTGGCTTGCACGGTTAAATAGGCTTTTTCTGCTTGTAATTCTTTTTTAAGGAATTCTTCATTTCTAATTTCAGAATAAATAGTCATTGCATCCTTGTGTACCTTTAAACCATTTACACTATTGACCATATTTCGAATGCTTTGAAAATAGGTAAAGCGCATTTGATCGTCCTCTTTAGAAAATTGTTCCTTTAGGCCTTGTAGTTTTTTTAATACTCCTTGGTATATATCCTCTTCTAATTCTAGAGCCTGTGCTTTTTGATCTTTGTCTTTAGGGCTTTTACGGCATTCAAGAACAGCTTCTTTAATCAGATACATTTCTGCTAACTTCACTGATTGATTAAAAACACTGTCATAAGTCTTTTCACTTGCTAATAACCTAGACGAATGGTAGCCATTTGAAAAATTATGGGTAGCGAGCTCTTGGACGGTTTTACCTTTAATATTAAGCCTTGTTCCTGAATATTTCACCTCTCTGATTTCACCAGAACCATCAACAATCATATGAACATATAACTGATCTTTACCGTTAACCAATTTCAGATACTCTGCATTTTTGTCTACACCGACGATCCACTTGTCAGATTTAATTCGATTCTTTAAATAATCATTTGCAGAAGATAAACTACTGCTATCTGTTTTTAAAGCAATCAAAACTACACTAGGGTCGTTGCCATAAGCATTCTCTGTATCGTTAAATACTGTTTTGCTCCATTCGTTGCACTTTGGGCACCATGATTGAAAAAACACAACAACGATTACTTTTCCTTTTAATTCACCTATTTTAAACTTTGGAAAGTTTTCCTGAAATATTACGGAATCAGTAAATTCAGGAACTTGTTTCGCATAAAGAAAACCCGAAGCAAAAAATAAAATTGCCATCAATAAAAATCGATTCATCATAAACTTCCTTAATTTAGTTATATGCCAGTACAATTAAAAATAGGAACATTTTATTTAAGTTCTTTAATATGCAAATGGTTTTCTTGATTAATAAAAATACAAAAAGAGTGACATTTTCTGCTTACACATCAATCATGTTTTCTATGTGAAACTTCAGTGTACAGTAAAGAATTTGAAATATGTAGAAATAACGAAGATGATATAAATGAATTCAAAAGTCTGAAAATATTGATTAGATAAAAATAAAAAAAGGTCTCTACGAGAAGCAACCCCCTCATAGAGACCCAAAATGAAAGCAAAAGCTTTCATCGGAAGAACTTATTGTCTAATTAAAAGACCAGAGTCATCATCCTTTGTAACTTCATCGCCTTCTTTAATTGGCCCACTTGATTCTGTTTCATTAATTGGATCGTCAATTGAAATAGGAAGATCTGGATAAATAGCAACAGAATACTTCACATTTTCAATAATCTTCCAATGAATGATTACCAAATCACCAATTTTTACATCAATGCTTATAGTTTCAAATATTTCATCCGTATTGGTAATTGAAACTTCATTGTCACCTTCTGTTGATTCTTCTATAGTAGTTGTTTCAAAAATTGGGTCTATTGACTCAACATCTGGTTTTGGTTTTTTCTCGCCGTCAAAGGGCATTTTAACAATTGGGTCTGTTTCAAATGGCATTTTGACAATAGGGCTAACTTTTGCACTTTCGAATTCTGGAGGCATGATAAAAATTATTTTATCAGAATATCTTTTAATTGGCAATGTAACACTTGAGCCATTTGACAATTCGATTGTTACAGAAGTTTTAGACAATTCTGTTAACTTACCGCTCAAAAAGCCTTCTGCAAAAATTGATTTAGCTACTTTTTCACCTTTATCGTTTTCAGTAAAAGATACTGTAATAGAATCGCCTTCAACAAATGATTCGGCCAAAGCGGTCAAAACTTTATCATCTGTGGAAATGTAAAAATCTTCTTTTGCAACAGAACCTTTTTGTTTCACAGCAATAACCAATACAGATTCACTAAAACCTAAAAAAGAACCACTTAAACGATCTTTAGTCAAAACGGAATCAGTCGTTGAAAACTCACCATCTTTTTCTACAGAAATAGTTCCGTCTTCATTAATAAATACGGAAGGTCGTGTAATTGCAGCAACAGCACTTGTTGATTCGCCTGCCGCTATATTCTTAACTCCAGCCGGGCGAGCTAAAAACTCATTGATTACATCTGTATCACCTTCATCAGTAGTTACATTTGAATGCACATCAACTTCAGAAAAAGCACCAAATTTAATAACATCATTACTATTAGCAAAAGCTTCTAAACGGCCTTCAAAAATTGCCAAAATTCGGTTGATTTCTTTTAATTCAGAAATTAAATTTTCTACACGAACTGCCAAAGCATCAACACTTTCTTCGCTATTTGAATTTTCTAAAAGGTCGTTAACTGCATCGCGACTTTGAAATGAAGCTAGAGCTATTTTCCAATCCCCAATTACATCTCTGTCCGACAACAATAAGTCTTTTACAGAAGAATTGTTTTTTACACCATCGTATACCAATAAATTGGCAACTCGCGTAGAGTCTTCATCCACAACTTGTGTAGATTCTGTAGCATTATCTACATAACACTCGAAAGTGAATTCGCTTCCATTTTCATCTGTAATAGTAGCTTGAATGTGAACATCTGCACCTTCTGGCACTTTAATAACAAAATTCTCACCATTTTCTTTGGCATTAACTTCTTTATCATCAGCCAAAATCTTGCCTTTTACACTGAGAATAGAAACTGTTTTTAAACTCTTACCTTTTTGCAAGGTACCTGTTGTTGGCACCATAACCGTTAAATCGACCGTTTTTTGGGCAGAAGAACTACCGCCACCACAACCTGTCGATAAAAAGCCTATTGCAATAATACAAAAAATCGAACACCACACTTGCTTAATCATCTCACTTACCTCCTAATAATTTTGACTCTCTATACATTTAGAAAATCGTTTTTTTAATTTGACACTCTTCCTCTTCCGATGAAGTCAAACTACTTTCGATTATTTTACTCTTCCTTCCCATTCAACCTACCGCGCGTCTCTTCTATAGTTGCACCTGTTCCAGCAGTTAGATTGTTATTGCTATCAACCTTTCGAACTAGCACAATATCACTTGCGGTTTTAACACCACTTGAGTCTTCAACACCTTTGACTTTGACTGTTATTTCAGCACCCAGCTGCGTAAGCACATCTACCAATTCAAAGTTTAAAAATGTAAAACGATCTACCTTTATTTCTTCACCATCAACAACTACATAACCCTCATTAGACGAAACACCTAACAGCCCACGCAACTCAAAATTGTTAGTTGCCTCGATCTTAATATTGCTGGCTAAAACGGTTTTTCTATCAATGAACTTGCCTTCAACGATTATTTTCTTATTTTTTGCAATCTCTATATTTTCAGCTTCTAACAATGCCACCGGAACTACTATTTGATAACCATTTAACGAAAATATATTTCGTGCGGTTACATTTCTTGGGTATCCCTCAAGAACAATTTCTTGATCTGTCTTGTATTCAATTGGTGTTACAACAACGCTTGGATCAGAAGTATTAGTGACTATTCCTGTTGGGTGCGCAGTATTTACTTCCAAATTATTGAGCGTCAATACCTCACCTATTCTGATGCCCTTAATTGTATTTTCATCAACATACACCTCAACACCATCAATTGTTATTGTTCCATTTTCAGAATCAATTGCAGTCACTTCGCCACTTACCTTTATAGTATCTAATGCAGAAGAAAAACTACCTTTTTTCAATTCAATCAATGTTGCCTCTAAAACTCCATCATCATCACGAAAACCAAATACAGCAACATAATTATTAATCAATAAAGAATTCAAATCACCTTCAGAAAAATTAGTGGATTCCGTTACTAAGATTGTCTGGCCTGAAATTTCAATTGTACCTAATTCAACATTAATGTTAGAAATGGGGCCAACGACTTGTTCGTCAATTTCTATTTTACTCGCCTCATATACCCCATCGTTATTTTCATCTGTAGCTTCTACCAAAATAATCTGCCCTGGCAATATTGCCGATTCTATTTTAGTTGAATCTCGGTAAATTAGCGCCTTGTCATGCTTAAATAACACACCATTTAATGTAATTTCAGATGATTTAGAGTTTACTTGATTTACTTTGCCTTGAAAAATCTTTTGCGAAGGAGGTTTAATTGTCTCGTCAACTGTGCCGCCTGTACCAAAAATGCCACCACAGCCTAGTTGCAACAATAAAAGGACGGCGAAAATACAATAATATATAATCCTAATCATTTTGACCCTCGATCATTTTCTTCAAAGTAAAAAACACTTATGCCGCCTTCAAATACTTCCTCGCTATCAATTTTCTCAGGCTCCACTACTTGAGATGCCAACCAAGCATCCATTTCCTGCAAAAAAGCAATGCCCTTTTTCTTTATTTCATTACGAATATAAGGCGAGTGAGCTTTTGGCAGATTTAAGGAAGTTGACGACAACTGCAAAAAATCCTTTTTTCCAGAATTTTCAATATTATGATCAATCGTATGTAAAAGCGCAGATACACTAGAACCCATTAGCGAAAGCTTTTGTGTCTCATCTTCTTTTGGTATAAAAAAATCTTTCTTTAATCGAATCATTCCACCTGGCAACTGTTCAATTGACTCCGACCGAACTAATTCGTCAAATATAGGTCTTGGCGTAATATCGCCGCCATACTCTTTCACTAAAGACTCAAAACTTTTCTCTTTACCTTTAAACGGTAAATCAATTGGCTCACCATAGGCATCATGAAACTCTTTATTAAATTTCCATCCATTTATAATGTTAACAGCGCGATTCTTCTTTTCTGCAATTTTTGTGTCATCTAGCGTTTCCATTTCTGTTAACGATTTAACCTCTTGACGCGTTAAACCCGTTATCACGGAAATACGAGAATCAGATATTTTTTTACCCGGTATCTGAAATTCTTTTCTAGCAACATCCACAAAAACCCACTTAACAATATCAGCTATCGTCCCATAAGAGACCCCGCGCTTTAATGACAACCGTATCAATGGTCGCAATATTTTGATAAAAGCTGCTGCTAATATACTGTTAATGGAAGTTCCTTTCGCTAGTTTATGTTAAAATTTTAACATATTTTATGTTAAATCAATAACATTTTAATGATTTCTTAAGAATTTTTCATAAAAATATTTTCATTATGAAAACTATTTTGAAGTTTAGGGGCAGAAAAGCATGCCGCGACAACAATCAGGGCGAAACTGGAATGAAGTCTTGATTGCGAATTGACTTTATCTAGGTGTATTCGCCTCATGATGAGTCTTTGGAAGCATCAAATGGTCAACTCGCCGGCAAAGGGCAGGGCCCAATAATTTATTAATCCAGTAGGGGCATTCGAAGCGTCGAACCGCCCTACTTGTATAAAAAAGAATTTTCGTAAAGGTGTAATGTATTTTTTTTCAGCCTTATCTAAAAAAAATTATAAGGCTCTCAAAACAAGAAGCAAAGATCATATTATGTTGTCGCTATAATTGCCAAAGTAAATAAGGCACCGCTCTGAATTTAATTAAATCACCTGTAAGGACACCAACTTGGCAGCTATTTCAAAATTTAGGGAAATTCTCAGCAATCTTTGTCTTTTGCTGATTTTGATAAGTTTCATATAGCCCATGTATCATACCTTCAGACAACCCTACTTGTGGCACCATAATTTTATCGATACCACCGTGCTTCATTGCGGATAAATACACCTTAAGCGCTGGCACAATTACATCTGCGCGATCAGGGTTTAAACCTAATACGGATATTCGATCTTCTATTGAATAAGAACTTATATTTTCATGCGTAGCCTTTAGCACATCATAACTAAGAAATTTGCTATCTTTTTTACCACAAATTTTAAAGGCCTTATTAATATTTCCACCAGAACCAATTGCAATTAAGTTTTTGATTCCACTCGTATTTTTCTTTACCCAATCCTTAAAGCTTTCCCATTCGTCTTTGTTAACTTTATCAAGCAAAAATCGAATAGTGCCTATTTCAAAGCTTTTAGTCGCCAGAACTTTGCCTTTAGAAATTAAATTGAGTTCCGCACTACCACCGCCCACATCAATATATAAATAAGAACAATTGACATCTAGAGCTTCTTCAACTCGATTAGATAAAATAATCTCCGCTTCGGTCTTACCATCTATGATTTCAATAATAATTCCGGTCTCTTCGCGAATGCGACTAATAATTTCATTTCGATTTTTAGCATTACGCATAGCGGAAGTTGCACAAGCACGATAAGACGCCACCTCAAAGATTTTCATCAAATGATCAAATGCTTTTATTGCACTCACTAGCTTTTCAATTTTTGGCCCAGAAATTTCATTATGCAAAAATGAATCGTCACCTAATCGTATGGGCAAACGAATTAATTCTCGGGTTTTGTAAATGATTTTTCCTTTTTGTTCTATCACATAACAAAAAAGACATCGTACTGAATTAGAGCCTATATCAATTGCCGCAAAAATCATAATGCCTTTGGCTTACCTCCCTTACCAGTTAATATAATTTTTCTTTGTTGCACTAAATATTGATAAATTTCTTCTTGTGATCTAACCGCTTTTTTACCTTCAACAACTTTAACATAAGTATTTGAAAGTTTCGCATCCAACACTCTGGATTTTGTGTTATCAGCTAACTGAATATCCACAAGAGCTTTTAAAGTCGCTTTGATTTTTTCATTGTATATTGGAATAGCCACTTCACAACGAAAATCCAGATTACGCGTCATCCAATCGCCAGAAGAAATATAATGCAATGGATTATTGTCATTGGCAAAAATAAACAATCGAATATGCTCTAAGTATTTATCGACGATACTAACACCTTCAATATTTTCGCTTATACCAGGAACCCCACAAGCAAGAGAACACATCCCTCGAATGATTAGTTTTATTTTCACCCCCGCCTGTGAAGCTTTGTATAATTTGCTAATCATTTCTTGGTCAACCAAATGATTTATCTTTATAATCACCCAAGCTTCTTTGCTATTTTTTGCATTTGCAATTTCCTTATCTAACAAATTATCAATTTTCTTTCGCATATCAAAAGGGGCAACCATTAAATTGGTAAAGTTTAACTTTTCATGCTTATTTGATAAAAATTCGAAAACCTGTTCAATTTCTGCAGTAATTCTTTTGTCACAAGTTAACAAGCTTATATCGGTATAGATCTTGGCTGTTTTTTCATTGAAATTACCTGTGCCAACATGCACATACTGAACGATACTACCTTTTTCTTTCGCTGTGATCAAAAATAGTTTTGCATGAATCTTTAAATTGGGTTCTCCAAAAATTACTTGAGCGCCTTCATCTCTAAGTTTATGAGCCCAAAAAATATTATTCTCCTCATCAAATCGAGCCTGCAATTCAACAATTACAGTAACTTTTTTACCATTTTTTAAAGCGTTAATTAAGGCATTCGCAATTTTAGATGCATTTGCAACCCGATATAAAGTAATTTGAATAGACTGAACAGATGGCTCAATTGAGGCCTCACGCAATAAAGATATTATATGATCATAAGTATTGTAAGGGTAAACTAATAGTAAATCCCTTTGTTGAATCGTTTTTAAAATACTTACATGCGGGTCATCTACATAGGGGTTACTTAATGCTTTAGGATATTTATAAACCAATTCTTTTGTGCCTAATGTCGGGAAATTGATAAAGTCTTTAAAATTGTGATATCGCCCTCCGGGTATTGGTTGATCGCGCTTACCCAATTTGAGCTTATTCATTAAAAAAGTTAACATATCTTTTGAAATAGCACTGTCGACAACTAAGCGTACAGGTTTTCCTTTTTCTCTTTTTTTTAAGCTTTTTGCAATCTTAGTGATTAAACTTTGCGTCATATCGTTATCTATTTGCAATTCAGCATCACGAGTTAACTTAATATTATAAGATTCACTCACAAAATACCCTGTAACTTTAAAAATATCATTTGCACAATAACGAACCACATCGTCTAACATCATGATATACTTATTAACACCTTGATTAGGTAAAACAACAAATCTTGAATTCGTTTTTGTTGGTAATTCAATCAAAGCATATTTGACTTTTTTTAAATTATTTTCGGTTGCCAGTTTCGCAAAAAGATAACTTGAATTATCATTTAAATAAGGGAAGGCAGAATCATAATCAGTAATTATTGGAAAAAGATTAGATAACACTTCTTCTTTAAAAAATTTAACAACAAATTCTTGCTGTTCTTTACTTAAAGATTGCTCATTTATAATTTGTATGTTTTTTTGAGCCAAAGCATTTAATATATTTTGATAAATCTCTTCAAAAATAGCATGCTGGCTAATGACTGTTTTTGAAATTTCTTCTAATAATTGCTCGGGCATAATTCCCATATGCATTTTGCCCTCTTTGCCAAGCCCAAGAATTCTCTTAACCGATGCAACCCGTACACGATAAAACTCATCTAAATTATTAGAATAAATCCCAAGAAATTTTAGTCTTTCAATTAAAGGGGTGCTAGAATCCGCTGCCTCTTGTAAAACTCTTTCGTTAAAAGAAAGCCAAGCTAATTCTCTATTAATTATAGGAAAGTTCTTTTTTGCACTATTTGAGTTATCATTACTCTTTTGATCTATCATTTATATTCGTGCTTTTAAAATTGAAAAACAAAACTTTTCAGCCAATATTATCGTTTCTTTAATTGTATAGCAACCATCATATATTTGCAATTTCATTTATGACAATATCATTGAAAAATCATCACTTTGCAAATGTATTTTTGCACAAGGGGCTCAGTTTACTTATAGGCCAGCAAGCTTACAAGTTATTCATTAAAAATGTAGGATAAAAAAGATAAAGAGCGCATATTCCTAATGATATAAAATACAACTTATCAGATAAGAGTTTGCGCGACATCCTTATAAAGGTCAACGGCATCTGCAATACGATGTGCCGCAACCTTACAAAGTCTAAAATGAAATTCAGATTTTTATTTAATATTAGTTGGAGCTGGCAAACTATTTTTTTGATTCAATAAATAATCGTATGTTTTGTTCTGCACTCGAACTGGCAATTCACCTTCTTTTGGTAATTTATAATCATTATTCAAATTGGCATCTAAAATACGCGCTTTGGTATTGCCAGATAATTGAATATCTATTAGATCTTTTAGCGTTTTCTTAATCTCTTCACTGTAAATAGGTATTGCAACCTCACAACGAAAATCTAAGTTTCGCGTCATCCAGTCACCAGATGAAGTGAAAAATAAATTATTCTTGTTATTAGCAAAAACAAATAGTCTAATATGCTCCAAGTATTTATCAACGATACTTACACCTTCAATGTTTTCGCTAATTTCAGGCACACCACAAGCAGCAGAACAAATACCTCTTATTATCAATTTAATTTTGACTCCAAATTTTGAAGCCTTATATAATTTTGAAATCATATCTTCATCAACCAAATGATTTAGCTTGATAATGATCCATGCTTCTTTGCCCGCTTTAGCATTTGCAATTTCGTTTTCAATTAACTTTGTAAATTTTCGACGCATATTAAAAGGTGCGACAAATATATTAGAATAACTGCCTACATTTAAATTGTCTAAAAAGAAATCAAACACTTGACTTATTTCTTGGGTAATTCTTTTATCACAAGTTAATAAACTGGTGTCTGTATAAACTTTAGCGGTTTTGTAACTACTCAGCGTATTTTTACATGAAAACTTAAATTTCTCCAAATTTTTTCTAAAATTAATTTTGTTGCCCGCTATTCAAACTTTATTTTTAGAGGTTTGTCTTTCTAAATTAGATTCTGCGTTG
>Ga0209573_1002367_pt1 | contig 24339 bp, 21 predicted proteins | sample TNRBio252014_DNA_FD_185870 | JGI IMG/M metagenome (GOLD analysis project Ga0209573, IMG submission 185870) | Wastewater treatment Type I Accumulibacter community from EBPR Bioreactor in Madison, WI, USA - TNR Reactor_6/25/2014_ DNA (SPAdes)... | ecosystem: Engineered > Bioreactor > EBPR >... | reverse complement strand
GCCTTCTACACGCCCGCCCCGTCAGCCCGCCCGCGCGAAGGGCTCCTCGTCGTTTCCGCGCTCGCGCCGTACAAGCGCCTCGACGACGCCCTCGAGGCCTCGGCGGGCCTCGGACGGCACCTCACGATCGCCGGGTTCGGTCCCGAAGAGAGCCGCCTTCGGGCGCTCGCCGGCCCGCACGTCCGCTTCGCCGGCTCGCCATCCGACGCCGAGCTGCGGGAGCTCTACCGTACGGCGGAGGTCGTCCTGATGCCGGGCGAGGAGGACTTCGGCATCGTCCCGCTCGAAGCGCAGGCCTGCGGAACGCCCGTCGTCGCCCTCGGCAGGGGAGGCGCTCTGGAAACCGTCGTCGACGGAGTCACCGGGGTTCTCTACCCCGACGCCGGTCCCGGCCCGCTCGCCCGCGCCATCGAGCTCGCCCTCACCCGGCGATTCGACGCCGGCGCCCTCGTGGAGAACGCCCGACGCTTCTCCGAACCGGCGTTCCGGCAGCGGTTCCTCGCCGCCGCGCGCTCTGCCCTGTCCGAAGCCGGCCGGGACGACCTCGCCTGCGCGCTTCCCGGCCCGCAACCTTAGAATCCGGCCGGAGACCGAGTGATCCAGAAACAGGCCCTGCGCCTCCAGGCCGTATTCCTCGCTTCCGACGTCGCGGCCACGAGCGCGGCGCTCCTGGCCGCGTACGTGATCCGGTTCGAGACGGTGTGGCCCATTCCCCTCGGGCCGCAGCCCCTCTCCAACTACGCGTCGCTCCTCCCCGTCATCGCCCTCCTCTGGCCGGTGGTCTTCTACTTCCACCGCCTCTACCAGCTGCGGCGCGACCGGTCCTCCATCGACGAGGCCCTCGCCATCGTCATGGCCGCGTCCCTCGCGACGCTCCTGCTCGTCGGCCTCCTCTCGTTCTGGCGGGCCTGGTCCTTCAACCGCGCCCTGCTGATCCTCTTCCTCGGCCTCGACATCCTCTTCGTCGCGCTCGGCCGTTTCGCGATCTGGAGGTACCTCGAGAAGGTCTGGGCCTCGGGCGTGGGCGTCCGCAGGGCCCTCGTCGTCGGCGCCGGAGACGCGGGACGGGCGATCGCGGACAAGCTCCTCGACCACCCCGCCACCGGCCTGAAGCCGGTGGGATTCGTCGACGACGACGCAGCCAGGAGAGGTGCGGAGTACCGGGGCCTCGCGGTTCTCGGGACGACCGCCGACGTCCGGGAGCTGATGGAGCGGCACGAGGTCGACACGATCTTCCTCGCCCTTCCGGTCGACGCATATCGGACCATGCTGGGAATCCTGAAAGAAGTTGGGAACGAGATGGTCGACATCCGGTTCGTCCCCGACCTGTTCCAGTTCGTCACGTTCAAGGCGGGCGTGGAGGACTTCGACGGTCTCCCGGTCATCAACCTGACGCAGCGCCCGCTCGAGGGCTGGAACTCGCTCGTGAAGAGGACGATGGACATCGTCCTGTCGGCTGCCGGGCTCGTCGCACTGGCGATCCTCCTGCCGTTCGTTGCGCTCGCCATCTGGCTGGAGGACCGCGGCCCCGTCTTCTACACGCAGGAGCGGATGGGGCTCGACGGACGCCTCTTCCGGATCCTCAAGTTCCGCTCGATGCGCGTCGGAGCCGAGGACGAGACGGGCGCCGTCTGGGCGAAGGAAGGGGACGCCCGGAGAACCCGCGTCGGGGCGTTCCTCAGGAGCACGTCGCTCGACGAGGTTCCCCAGCTGGTGAACATCCTGATGGGCGACATGTCGCTCGTCGGGCCTCGTCCGGAGAGACCCGAGTTCGTCCGCGAGTTCAAGGAGAAGTTCCCGCAGTACATGCTCCGGCACCGCGTGAGGGCCGGGCTGACCGGCTGGGCCCAGGTGCACGGCTGGCGCGGGAACACGAGCCTCTCCAAGCGCGTCGAGTACGACCTCTACTACATCGAGAACTGGAGCCTCTCGCTCGACCTGCAGATCCTCTGGCGGACGGCGACGAGGAGCTTCCGGGACGAGAACGCGTACTAGCTACCTCGTCCTGAGGCGGATCGTCCCCTTGTACGTATCCACGGAGACGGGCGTCCCGCCGCGGGCGGCCTCGACGTCCGCCTCGAATGATCCCCGGCGTCCGATGCTCTCCTCGAGGTCGACCCTCGCCGCCTTCGGAAGGACGAGGTCGATCTCGCCCTTGTAGGTCTCGACGCGGAGGCCGCCTCCCAGCGTCTCGAACTCCGCCAGCGCGTCTCCCTTGTAGGTCTCGAGGTCGAGGCCTCCCGCGAGACGCGTCAGCCGGACGCCTCCCTTGTAGCTGTCGACCGACACGTCCCCGGCGATCCCGTCGACCGAGATGCGCGACTTGTAGTCCTTCAGCCGGAGCGAAGCACCCCGCGGCATCCGGATCTCGTACTCCACGAAGGGCCTGGACCCGCAGTCGCGCCCGAAGGTGAACGTCATCTTCGGCAGGTCGTCGTAATCCGAGACGACCCTCACCTCGCGACCGCCCCCTTCGATCCGCACGTTCGTCCGTGCGACGAGGTCGGCGCTCTCGTCGCAGCTCCCGTCGGCGGTGACGACGGCCCGGATGGAGGCCTCGCTGCGGTCCCAGGCCGTGATCGCGACGCGCCCCTTGTAGGTATCCAGGACGAGCCGGCCGTCCTGGGCGAGGACCAGGGTCTTCTCCACGACTTTCGACGGAGCCTCGGAGGCGAGGCCGGGGCCGGCGAGAAGGGCGGACAGGGCGAAGGTCGCGAGGCGGATTCGGGCCATGGCTACTCCTTCAGGATCGCTCTCCGCCGGATACGAGCGCCGGGCCCCGGAAGTTCCGCCGTCAGCGGGAAGGCCTGCCCGCCCGGAGCTCCTTCAGAAGGCCGTCGAGCCGCGACGCCTCGGCCTCCGGCGTCAGGCGGCCCCCGAACGATTCCGCGACGTACGCTCCCACGATCTCCCGGGAAACGCGGCCCGCGCCCAGCTCGTCGGCCGAGGCGAGCGTCTCCGACGGCGCGGAGGCGGGCGTCAGGTCGGCGCCCCGCTGCCGCAGGACCCTCTGGAGCGTCCTGTAGGCCGCAGAAGCAGGGGGGAGCCCCCGCGTCCGGAATCCGCCGCCCGCAAGCGTCAGCCGGCGGAGCAGGAAGAGGGCTGCCGCAGCAGCCGCGACGCCGAGAAGCAGGAGCCCCGGTCGCGTCACGGACCCTCCCGCGAACGAGCGCAGCGCCCTGGCGAGGCTTCTCGCCGTCTCGGACGCCGCTTCGAATCCCTCGCGGACGGTCTGCGCGAGCGAAGCCTGGTCGGCCTGCGCGAAACCGAGGACGTATCGACCGTAGAGAAACTCGAGATTCTCGAAGAGCTGCCCGGCGCTCCGGATGATGTTGACCTTCGTGACCCCCGGCCGTCCGGCCGGCGGCGTCGGGTCAAAGGCGACCCACCCGGCTTCGGGCCCGCACCAGGCCTCCACCCAGGCGTGCGCGTCCAGGCCGCGAACGAGGTAGTAGGAACCGAAGGGACCGCGCTCGCCACCCGCAAAGCCGGTTACGAGGCGCGAAGGGATGCCGTGCTCGCGCAGGACGAGGGCCATCGCCGTGGCAAAGGTCTCGCAGTGTCCCGTCTTCCGCTGGGTGAGGAACTCCTCGACGGGGCTCGGTCCCCACCGCGCGGAATCGACGGAGTAGAAGAAGCGCGTCGCGAGGTGGTCCTCGATCCGGCTCGCGAAAGCCTGCGGGTTCGTCGCCGGGTCGACGCCCATCGCCGCCTCCCGGCCGAACGCGCGGATCGTCTCCGATCCCGGTGCCTCCCGGGAAGGGTCCTCCCCTGCCGGCGGCACGAGGTCGACCAACGCCTTCGAGCCGGAGAGGATCTCGACTCGAAAGAGCCGCGGCGGCTCGAAGGTCAGGTGGAAGTTCCCGACGCCGTCCCTCAGGAGCGGCACCACTCCGTAGCGGCGAATCAGCTCGGGCGAGGCCATTGCGGAGATCGCCGTGACGGGATAGGGGAGAACCCGCACGCCGAGCGGTGCGATCTCGAAGGAAAGGCGGTGGACCGGGTCGGAGGCCCGGGAGCCGGCGGGACGGAGCGGGAGACGGGACCCCTCGCGCAGTGTGACGACGCGCCCGCGGACGTCGGGCCTCTTCCAGACCCCGCCGGCGAACCGCGTGTGCGCCACCAGCCTGATCTTCAGAAACGGCGGGTCTTCGCTCACCGGACCCTCTTCCACGGCGACCCGGAGAAAGACCTTGTCGCTCTGCCGGAGCCGGCCGTAGAGGTTCGTGTCGACGGTGTCGGAGAAGCCGGTGTCCGCCGTGTCTCCCCCGGGAAGGCCCTGTATGTAGGACGATTTCAGGCGCGGGAAGAGGATGAAGAGAGGGACGGCGAGCGCGAAGGAAGCCACCAGCGACGACGCGACGGCGCGGCGCAGCGGGATCTGGCGCGCCCGTTCATCTCCCCGCCACTCGTCGGGAACGGCGGCCAGGTCCCTCCAGAGGGCCCAGCGCGAGAAGACCGGCCAGGCAACGGCCGCGTAGGCAGCGATGAAGAGGAGGATCGTCGCGTGGGTCGACGTCGCCATCGACGCCACCAGGAGGAACGCCGCGAGCGTGAGGGCCACGGAAAAATCGCGTTCCCGCTTGATCGATGCGAGCTTCAGGACGGCGGTGAAGAGGAGGATGTGGAGCGCCACCCTGAGGAGCGACCGGCCGCCGAAGCGGAATCCGAACCAGAAGAGGACGAAGTAGGCGAGCCCCGCGAGGTTCAGCCAGCGGTCCGCGAGGCAGGGCACCCGTCCCGCCCGGACGAAACCGAGGAGGACCCCGAGGGCGGCGAGATAGACGAGCAGGGCCGCCGGCTGCAGGGAGTCGCCGAAGGCGAGCGGGATCGGGCCGAGGGCCAGGAGCATCCCCACCGCGAGAATCCGCTCTCGACGGAACGGGAGGAGGGCGGGATCGGGGCGTGACTTCGCCGACTTCGACATCGTCAGGCCGCCGCGCGAACGCGATAGATCGCGATCCCGGGTGGAAGTGCCAGCGGAAGCGATCCTTGTCTTCCCGCCTCGGCGAGGGCGAGAGCCGTGAGGACCGTCGACCGGTGGAGAGGCCCCATGGCCGGCGGGACGAACTGGTCTCCGCAGAGGAGGCCGACCCGCTCGCCGCGAGAGAGGAACTTCAGCACGAGCCCTGCGGCCTCTCCGACCGCCTCCTCGAAGGCGGCGTCCCAGTCCGGTCCGGCCCCGGCCGGGCGCGCCGTCTCGAGGTGGACGACGATCTCGCGCCCCAGCTCCGAGGCGCGCTCCTTGACGATCGGTCTCCCTTGCCTGGCGGTCTGAGGCCAGTGGATGTCGCGAGGGTCGTCCCCCGGCGCCGCTTCCCGCAGCTTCAGGATCTCCGCCCCACGCCCCTTCCGGCGGGGGTCGATCCCGTCGTCCACCGCCTCCCGCGCCTCGGGGGGCGGAAAGGCCGCGACCTTCGGCCGGGGGTAGACGATCCGTTCCTCGTTGACCGGGTGGAGGCGACCCTTGCGGAAGAGCCCGATCGGGTAGCCGCTGAAGACCAGGACCGACTCCACCTTCTGCCGCCCCCGGCGAGGGAACAGGAGGTCGACGCCGCGTTCCGCATCCCCCTCGGGGACGAGGCGCGGGAAGAGGAGGGGCGCCGCCTTCCCCGAGACCTTCACCAGGAGCGCGAACTTTTCGCGACGCGACCGGTTCGCGAGCCGGATGCGGAACCGCACCGGCTCTCCCGCGAAGACCTCGGCCGGACCGTGAAGGGCCACGTCGACGCCGTCGACGTTCCGTCTCGAGACGACACCCGACACGAGGAGGATGCCGAGGAGGAGCGAGAGGAGGACGTAGAGCCCGTTGTTCCCCGTATTCGTCGCCCCGATGGCGACGACGAGCGTCGTGAAGACGAAGCCCAGGCCTAGGTTCGTCACACGGACGAGAATCGTCTCGTCCCACGGGATCTTCAGCCGGAGCCTGAGGACCGACAGCTTCACGGTGCCACTTCCTCGACTACGCCTCTGCCTCGAACATGCTCCCGCCTGGCGCCTCCGTCAGAGCGGGACGGGGACCTCGTCGAGGATCTTCTGCAGCGCCTCGCGTTCGCGGCGGCCGGCGCCCGTCCCTTCATACCGCCCCGTAGCGCTCGCGAGGATCCTGTGCGCGAGGACGGCCGGCGCGACGCGCTTGACGTCGTCGGGCGTCGCAAACGGGCGCCCGGCGACGAGGGCGTGCGCCTGGACGGCCCGGAACAGGCCCTGTGCGCCGCGCGGCGAGACGCCGAGGACGAGGTCGCGGCTCGCCCGGGTCTTCTGGACGAGGGCCATCAGGTAGTCGAGGAGCTTCTCGGCGACGGTCACTCCCTCCACCGCCTCCTGGGCCCGCTTCAGCTCGTCGAGGGTCAGCACCGGACGGACGGAGGCGAGCGCCCGGTCGGCTCCTCCCGAGAGGAGAAGCCGACGTTCCTCCTCGGCGGCCGGGTAGCCGAGCGAGATCCGCATGAGAAAGCGATCGAGCTGAGACTCGGGGAGCGGGTAGGTGCCGAGGTACTCGATCGGGTTCTGGGTCGCCAGGACGAGAAACGGTTCCGGGAGCGGGCGGGTTTCGCCATCGACCGTGACGCTGCGTTCGTTCATCGCCTCCAGCAGCGCGGCCTGGGACTTCGGCGTCGCCCGGTTGATCTCGTCGGCGACCAGGATCGGCGTGAAGACCGGTCCGGGGTGGAAGTCGAACCCCTGGGTCTGCTGGTTGAAGATCGTCAGACCAAGGATGTCCGACGGCAGCGTGTCGGGCGTGAACTGGAGGCGATGGACTCCCAGACCCAGAGCCTTTCCGAGGGCCATCGCGAGTGTCGTCTTCCCCACTCCCGGAACGTCCTCGATGAGAAGGTGCCCGCGCGAGAGGAGGCAGACGACCGCGTGATCGACCGCAACCGCGGGACCACGGTAGACGGTCCTCACCGCAGCGACGAGCCGCGAGACGGCCGGCAGCGCCACGTCCGGGCCCTGCGCGCTCACTTCCGGGCCTCCGCGAGGCTCTTCTCGACGCTGGCGCGGAGAAGGTCCGAGGCGCCCCGTTTCATCACGAGGAGCCCGTCGGGAGAGTCGACGACGACGACGTCGGAGAGGCCGAGGAGCCTCACGGGGCGGTCGCCCGCCAGGACGAGGTTCCCCGTGCCGCCCTCCTCGAGGGCCGGCCCCGAGAGGACGGAGCTGCCGTCCGACCCTCCGCGGAACTCGAGAACCGCCTCCCAGGAGCCGAGGTCGCTCCAGCCGCACGCGCACGGGACCGTCCTCACCGCCGCGGCCCTCTCCATGACGGCGTAGTCGATCGAGATCGACCGGCAGGCGCGAAAGGCCGCGTCGAACCCGGCGGCGTCGCCGGCAAGCCGCGCCGCGCGAGCCGAGCGCATGGAGACGAGGACGTCGGGGCAGAGCCGTTCCATCTCGGCAAAGAGGAGCCTCACCGAGAACGCGAAAATGCCCGCGTTCCAGTAGTGGTTCCCGGAAACCGCGTAGCGCTCGGTGTCCGCCAGCGGCGGCTTCTCGACGAACCGGACGACCTCTCGGACTCCGGGAGACGTCTCCCGGCCCGCTTCGAGGTAGCCGAAGCCGGTCTCGGGCCGGGACGGGGGAATTCCGAGGGTCAGAAACGCGTCGCCAGCGCGGGCGCTTTCGACGGCCAGCGAGAGCGCGCGGTGGAATTCGTCTGCATCCTGCACCGCCTGGTCGGAGGGCAGGACGACGAGGACGGCGTCGGCATCCTCCTCGGAGACGGCGAGCGCGGCGAGGGCGATGGCCGGCGCCGTGTTCCTCCGCTCCGGCTCGAGGACGAGGCGGTCCTCCGACAGGCCCGGAAACTCCCGCTCCAGGTGAGGGGCGTGCGAGGCGCGCGCGGAGAAGAGGACATGGTCCTCCCCGGAGACCCGGGCAGCCCGGCCGTACGTCTCCTTGAGGAGCGAGGCCTTGCCGGACAGCGGGAGGAACGGCTTCGGGCGTTCATCGGTGGAAAGGGGCCAGAGGCGGGTGCCGCTCCCGCCGGCGAGAATCAGAGCGCGAACCGTCATCGTGGGGATTCTACGGAGGGGCGGACGTTCCGGTTGGTGACGCACCGCCCGAGGTCTTCGACTTCCGGCAGGAGATCGACGCCCAGCCTCTCTCTCACCGCGCCGCGCATCCTCGCCATCAGCTCCCTCACGTCGGCCGCCGTCGCGCCCCCCGTGTTCACGATGACGTTCGCGTGCCGCCCGGACACCTCGGCTCCGCCGACGCGTAGACCCTTCAGGCCACACGCCTCGAGGAGCCTCCCGGCATGGTCTCCCGGGGGGTTCTTGAAGACCGAGCCGGCGTTCGGCTGTGTCGGAAGCGCCTTCTTGCGCTTCTCCCTCACCTCTGCGAGGCGGACGTCGATCTCGTCCCGCCCCGCCGGCCGGAGCCGGAGCGTCGCCGCAGCGACCACGTCATCCCACTCGCAGAGCGCCGACCAGCGGTACCCGTGCTGGATGCCCGCGGCCGGGACGCCCCGGATCCCGCCCGCGCGGGAGACGAGCGTCACCTCCTCGACGAGGTCGAAGATCTCGATCCCGTATGCGCCCGCGTTGATTCGCACGGCCCCGCCGACCGAAGACGGGATGCCCGAGAGCCCTTCGACACCCGAGAGGCCCGCGTTCCGGGCGATCAGCGCGAGCGACATCAGCGACGCGCCGCCGCCCGCCCTGACGACCGGCGCTTCCACGGAAACCGAAGCCAGCTCGCCCGCGAGGACGAAGACGACCGCGTCGAGCCCCTCGTCCGGGACGAGGACGTTCGATCCCTTCCCAAGCGGAATGGCCGGCAGCCCTTCTGCCTTGGCCCACCCCAGAAGCGCGGCGAGCGCCGCCACGTCGTCGACTTCGGCGAAGAACCGGGCCGCTCCGCCGATACGCCACGTCGTCCGCGGAGCGAGAGGTTCCTCGGGCCGCAGCCGCAGGCGAAATCCCGTCAATTGCAGGGGGTCGATCACGACAGAAAGAACGCGGCGGCGCCCGCCAGGATTCCGGCAAGGGCCCCGGCGAGGAGGTCATCGGCCATCACTCCCCACCCGCCCGGCAGAGACTGCAACCGGTCGATCGGTCCGGGCTTGAGGACGTCGAACGCCCGAAAGAGCCCGAAAGCGACGACGACGAGACTCCACTTCACGGAATCCGCCGCCCCTGCAGGAAGCACCGCGTGAAGACCGGCGAGGGCGATCGCCTGCCCCGCGATCTCGTCGACGACGATCTCGCAGGGGTCCTTCCTACCCCTCAGGAGCGCGACGCGACCCGATACCGGGACGCCGACCAGGGTCGAAACGCCCGCCAGCCCTGCGATCCCGGCCAGCCCGGCCACCGCAAACAGCGCTTCGCCGATCAGAACCGCGAGGAGGCTCCCCCAGGTTCCAGGGGCCTTCGGCAGGAACCCTGAGCCGAACCCGGTCGCCAGGAGGGTCGCCAGGGGCGCCCTCCGGAAGACCTCCCTCCACGGAACCTCTTGCGCCGCGGACGGCTCCGCGCTAGCGTCTTCCACGTCTCCCCTTCGAACGGGCCGTCGCGGCGCTCGCCGGGACATCAACTGTCCGCGTGCCCGCCACCCAGTTCCTATAATCCGTCCTCTTCACGCAGAAAGCGAGGATTCGAATGCCTCCCATCGAGAAGGAAAAGCTCAAGGCCCTGGAGCAGGCGCTCCAGCAGATCGACCGCCAGTTCGGCAAGGGCGCCCTCGTCCGCCTCGGCGACAAGCCGCAGGACGCGATCCAGGCGATCTCGACCGGCTCCATCAACCTCGACGCCGCCCTCGGCATCGGCGGCGTGCCGCGCGGCCGCGTCACCGAGATCTACGGCCCCGAGTCGTCGGGCAAGACGACGCTGACCCTCCACATCATCGCCGAGGCCCAGAAGCTGGGCGGCCTCGCGGCGTTCATCGACGCCGAGCACGCCCTCGACGCCGAGTACGCCAGGAAGCTCGGGGTCGACATCGACAACCTGATGGTCTCCCAGCCCGATTCCGGCGAGCAGGCGCTCGAGATCGCCGAGGCGCTCGTCCGCTCCGCCGCCGTCGACATCGTCGTCATCGACTCCGTCGCGGCCCTCGTCCCGAAGGCCGAGCTGGAAGGCGAGATGGGCGACGCCATGGTCGGCCTGCAGGCCCGCCTCATGTCGCAGGCGCTCCGCAAGCTCACCGCCGTCGTCTCCAAGTCGGGCACCTGCCTCATCTTCATCAACCAGATCCGGGAAAAGATCGGCGTCATGTTCGGCAACCCCGAGACGACCACGGGCGGCAGGGCCCTCAAGTTCTATTCCTCGGTCCGCCTCGACATCCGCCGGATCAACTCGATCAAGGACGGCGACGCGGTCGTCGGGAGCCGCACGAAGGTCAAGGTCGTCAAGAACAAGGTTGCCCCGCCCTTCAAGGTCGCCGAGTTCGACATCGGCTACGGCGAAGGGATCTCCAAGACGGGCGAGCTGATCGACCTCGGCGTCGAGCACAAGGTCGTCGAAAAGAGCGGCGCCTGGTTCAGCTACGGCGACCTCCGGATCGGCCAGGGCCGCGAGAACACGAAAGCCTGGCTCCGCGACAACCCCGACGTCGCCCTCGAGATCGAGAACAAAATCCGCGAAAAGCTCGGGATCTCGCCGGTCGAGCTCCCCTCTCCCGCCGTCGTGGCGCCGGAGGGGAAGAAGAAGTAAGCCCCCCGAGGGGAATCGTTTCCATACGGGGCGGGCTTTCGGGCCCGCCCCGTTTCCTTTGGCAAGCCTTGCACGTGCTTCAACCAGGGAGACCAGGGAGACCAGGGCGGCCGTCAGTCCACGTCACCGTGCCCCGCGAGTCGCGGGCGGGAGGGGTGTCCCACGGCGCCTCCTCCGCGCGCGCGACCCGCATCGGTCCCGCTGCGCGGGCCGCCGGGGCGATCGCGAACGCCTCGCTTCGCTCGTTGCACGCGCGCGCTCGCCTGATCCGGCGACCTGCTCGCAGAACCGTGCGGGGCCCCGCGCGTGCTCGGACGGCGCTCGCGGGACACCCCTCCTGCCCGCTCACACCCCTCGCTGAGCAAAGAGAGAAAGGGGCAGTTCCGTTTTCCGTTTTGGGCTACCAGTTGAACGAGGTTATTCGCACGGGGCCAGGTCTTGATTTAGATATTGTCGCTGGCGCAGAGTGTAGAGCGTAGACCAGACCCCATCGGCCTGTTCACCCCTCGACGTCATGCCGGTTTCTACCGGCGCACTAGACCAGACCCCGTCAGATGCATCGTCTCGACCCCATCGTCTCGGTCTGAAGCTCGCCGGCCGCGGGCGGGGTGGTGGGTCTCGCGAGCCGCCCCCGAGCACGCACGGGGACCCGCTCGAGTTCGCGAGGACCGGGCGGGGATCAGGCCCGCGCGCGTGTTTGAGCGAAGCGAGTTCGCGCGGGCCCCCCGCCCGGCCGCAGCGAATTCGGAAGCGGGTCGGGCGCGCGGAGCAGGCGGCCGTGAGACGCACCGCGCCGCACGCGGCCCCCTGCCGAGGAGACGTGATGGTGAAGCTGTTTTGTCCCGGTCTCCCGGTCTCCCGGTCCTCCCTTTCCCCGAGATTCGTGACGCCGGTCCCTGACACCAAGGGATCCGCGCGCGTATAAACCTCGTGATGTTGTCTCTTCTCTCTTTGGCGCTCACGTCAGCGCTCGTCCCCGCCCTCGCAGCAACTCCGGAGCGGCCCCACCTGACCCCGTGGGCCGTCGTCCGGCCCGCCGGAACCGCACCGGCCGCCTCGGGCCCTGCCTCGCCGACGCTTTCAGTGAACGCCCCCGGCCTTCTCGTCGAGGTCCGGGCTTCCGAGATCGGTGAGGCCGGGACCGCCGACCAGGTCCGCCGGCTATTCGAGGAGACTCGCGGGGCAGGGCGCAGGACCGGCCTCCTCGTGGAGCTGCTCGAAGTGACCGTCCCCGAGAACGCCCGCGAGGCCGAGGCCGTCACGGCCGACTCGCTCGTCCCGGGTCTCGGCACGCTCCTCGGCGCGGCGCAGGGGGCCGATCTCTTCGTCCTCTCCCTCCCGGACCTCTCCGGCGAGATCCGCTCGCGCCGCTACCTCCTGATGAAAGCGGCCGCCATCGTGAGGTCACGGAGCCCCGCCTCCCGGATCGCCGTCCTCTTCCACCAGCCCGCGGGCGGCGGGCTCTTCCCGCCAGGGGCCAGGGAGCTCCTCTCCGAGGAGGCCGCAGCGTTCGTCGACCTCCTCGGCCTCGACCTCGACGATGTCGCGACGACGCCTGAGGCGGTCCGCGAGGCGGCGGACGGCCTCTCGTTCGCCCGGCCGCTCCTCGTCACCGCACCGGAAGTCGCTGGCGCCGGGGCGCTCCTCGATCTGGCGGCGCGCTTCTCGGGGGTTGACGCCCCGGTCGTCGCCGCCCCGCTCGCCTATCCCTCGGGCACTCCCCTCCTCGACCGCCTCGGGGCTCTTCTGGCGGGCGACGTGAACCGCGACGGCCGGAGCGCATCCGCCCGGACGCCGGAGGGGAAGACTCTGTCCGTTTACCGGTTCGCGAAGGGGACCGACCTGGGCGGCGTCGTCCTCGTGACGGGCGCGGATGCTTCGGGCCAGGAGGCCCGGGGGCCTCTCGTCCTCGAGCTCGATTCCCCCTCCTACACGACCGCCGAGGTCTTCGACCTCGCCACCGGCCGCTCCCGAAGCTTCGACCTCCCGAAGTCCGGTACGCCACGCCTCTCGCTCACGACCGCGAACGGGCCGCTCGCCATCGTCCTGACGGCGCGGGAGAAGGCGCCGTCCGAGGCGACGCGCGCTGAAACCGACGTCACGGCCGTCCGCGGGCTCACCGTCGAGGAGATCCTCGCCCGGCACCAGGCCTGGCGCGCCGGACGCGATGCCCGCTGGACGCGGTTCACGGCGACGAACCGCACCTCGTACCGCTTCCGGCTCGAGGGCTTCCCCACGACCTTCGAGCTGACGTTCGAGGGCCCTTTCTTCTACGAACGCGGCAAGGGCTTCGACTGGTCGTGGCAGACCACCTACTTCAACGGCGTGAAGTGGAAGGGAAAGAAGGCCCCCGAGCTGCCTCTCCTGCAGCCGGAAAAGGTCTCCGAGCTCCCGCTGAACCTCACCTTCAACGAGGCCTACCGCTACGAGCTGGACGGCGAAGGGGAAGCGGGCGGCGTCCCCGCGTGGATTCTCCGCTTCGAGCCGAGCGAGGGGTTCAAGGCGAAGGCGATCTACGCCGGCAAGGTCTACATCGGGAAGGCCGACTTCTCGCTCCGGCGCGTCGTCGCGAGACAGCTGAACCTGACGGGCGAGGTGCAGTCGGTCGACGAGACGACCGACTTTTCCGAGGTGTCGGCTCCCGACGGCGGCCCGCCCCTGCTCCTGCCGGTCGCGACGAGAGGGCAGTCGATCCTGCGCACCTTCTCCCGGACGACGACGCTCGAGCGGACGACCGACCTCCTCGAAATCCGCCTCGACCCCGCTGACTACGAGAGTCGACGCGCCGCGGCCCTCGCCGGCAACCAGGTCATGGTCCGCGACACCGACGAGGGCGTGCGGTATCTCGAGAAGCAGAAGGACGGCGAGCGGGTCGTCGTCCAGGACGAGAAGACCTCGCGCCTCTTCGGCCTGGGCGGCGTCTTTTACGACGACTCGTTCGACTACCCCCTGCCCCTTCTCGGCCTCTATTACATCGACCTCGACTTCGCGAAGAAGCGCAAGCAGGTGCAAGGATTCTGGGGAGGTCCGATCTTCGCAGGTTCGTACAACGACCCGAACCTCTTCGGGACGAACCTCGACCTCGGGGTGGACGCCTTCGCGAACCTGATCCGGGGCGACGACACCCTCTGGGAAAACGGCGAGAAGATCGAGGAGACGACGGTGAAGGCCCGGCCTTTCGCCGCGAACCTGAACGTCGGCTACCCCCTCACCCGCCACCTGAAGCTGACCGGCACGCTCGGCGGCACCTGGCGCGACTACGCATCGGGAGACGACACCGACCCGGCGTTCGCCGTCCCTTCCGACCACCTCGTGACGCGCCTCGAGGGACGCCTCTCGTGGGACCTGCAGGGATGGAACGCCGTCGGGAAGTACTCGCTGAATCTCCGGTCGAAGTGGGACCCGTGGGGCTACCCGGGGAATGCGGAGTGGGACGAGGGCAAGGACCAGTTCCACCTCTACTCGCTCGCCCTCGCGAAGACGTTCGACCTTCCCCGCTTCCAGCGGATCGACACGGGCGTCTCGTACGTCGGGACCTCGAACGCCGATCGCTTCTCGAAGGTCCAGTTCGGCTTCTTCGGCGGCACGTCGCTCCGCGGCTTCCGCTCGGGAAGCCTTCGCGCCGAAGAAGCCGTCACCGCCAAGGTCGCCTACGGTGTCGTCGTCGGGAAGCTCTTCCGGCTTCAGGCGCTCTACGACCACGCCGTCGTGAACGACCCGGCCGCCGGCTACGACTGGGTGAGCTTCGGAGGGGCAGGCGTCTCGGGCCAGTTTTCGGGCCCTTGGTCCACCCTCGTCCAGCTCGAGGCGGGCCTCCCGGTCGTCGGCAGGAACCGGGGGCAGACCGGCTTCGTGGTCTACCTCGTCTTCCTGAGGAGCTTCTGACGACGGACCGTAGAATCCGGCCGCGAATGAGAGTTCGACCGCTCGCCCTCCTCTTTCCGCTCCTGCTCGCCGCGGCCGACGCCCGGGCCGTGGCGGCTGTCCGCTGGCCCGTTCCGGCCGTCGGGCTGATGGCGGCGGACGCCGCAGCGGCCGCGCCGCCCGACTTCAAGCGGATGCTCGCGAAGAACCCGGCACGCCTGATGGAGGGCGTGAAGGCCGGCCTGGCGGCCTCTCCGAACCGCGACGCCGCCGCCCGGCGGGCCGCGCTCGCCTCCGGCACGCGCCGGATCGCGCAGGCCATACGCGATCACCGCCCGTTCGCGGACGTCGCCTACGAGGCGGGAGGGCTCGTGGCCGAGGCCTCGCTCCTCTATCCACCGGCGGGCACGGCCTCGAGCGAGGCGGAACTCCTCGCTCTCGCCCGAAGCGGGTCGAGCTTCCTCGGCTATTCTCCGCGCCCGTTCGACGCGCCCGAGACGCTCGTCGGTGCGCGGCTCCCGGCCGCCTCGGCCCGCGAGGCGTACGACTCCGGTCTGACCCTCTCCGCACGGCTCCTCGCCTGGATCTGGAACACCGCCGGCGGCGACGCTTCGGTCGCCACCAGGCGCCCCGAATCGAAAGGACCGTACCCCGTCCGATGAGCACGAAGCGCGCCCTCCTCTCCGTCTCCGACCGCAGCGGCCTCCTCGACCTCGCAAACGCCCTCCTCCGGCACGGTTTCGAGCTCGTCTCGACGGGCGGCACCGGGAAGCACATCTCCGATGCCGGACTGCCGGTGACGCAGGTCGCCGACGTGACCGGCTTTCCCGAAGTCTTCGACGGGCGCGTCAAGACCCTCCACCCGGCCCTCTTCGGCGGCGTCCTCTACGACCGGTCGGTTCCGAGGCACGTCGAGCAGGCGGGCGAGAACGGCATCGGCCCGATCGACGTCGTCGTCGTGAACCTCTACCCGTTCGAGGAGACGGTGGCGAGCGCGTCGACCACCTTCGCCCAGGGGATCGAGAAGATCGACGTCGGCGGCCCCTCCCTCCTGCGCGCTGCCGCCAAGAACCACGCCCACGTCGCGGTCCTCTGCGACCCGGCCGACTACCCCGCCTTCGCCGCCGAGCTCGACGCCAACGGCGGCGGCTCGACCCTGGGCACGAGGAAGCGCCTGGCAGCAAAGGTATTCCGCAGGACGGCGGCTTACGACGCCGCGATCTCGACGTGGCTGTCGGCCCGGACGGAGGGCGAGGCGTTCCCCGAGCGCCTCCCGCTCGCCTTCGATCTCGGCGGCACGCTCCGCTACGGCGAGAACCCGCACCAGGCGGGGGCCTTCTACCGGGACCCGGCCGCGGCTCCCTCGGCCCTTGCGAGCTTCGCACTCCACCAGGGCAAGGAGCTCTCGTACACGAACCTCCTCGACGCCGACTCCGCCCTCTTCACCTCGCGCCTCCTGCCGCGCGGAGCACTGACGATCGTCAAGCACCGGATCCCGTGCGGGATCGCGCGGGGCGAGACGGCCGCGGCGGCATTCGAGGCGGCATGGGCGTCGGACCCCGTTTCGGGCTTCGGCGGAGTCCTCGCGTACACCGGAGTCCTCGACCGCGCCGCGGCCGAGGCGATGACGGCGAAGTTCCTCGAGGTCGTCGTCTGCGAAGGGGTGACCGACGAGGCGCGCGCCGTCTTCGCGAGGAAGCCGAACCTCCGCCTCCTCTCCGTCGCCCCCGATCCGGCCCCCCGCGCGCGGCGCGAGCTGCGCGGGATCGACGGAGGGCTCCTCGTCCAGGAGGCCGACGTCCTGCCGGGCGACGAGGCGACCTGGAAGGTCGTGTCGAAGCGCGTGCCGACCGACGGGGAAATGCGGGCGCTGCGCTTCCTCGAGCGGGCTGTCGCCGGCGTCATCTCGAACGCGATCGTCATCGGCGGTGAAGGGGCGACGTACGGGATCGGTGGCGGCCGGACGAGCCGCGTCGATGCGGCCGGCGACGCCGTCGGAAAGGCAGGCGAGCGGGCAAAGGGCGCCTGCGCCGCCTCCGACGCTTTCTTCCCCTTCCCCGACGGTCTCCTCCTCCTTGCCGACGCCGGTGTCACGGCCTGCGTCGAACCGGGCGGGTCGGTGAAGGACGCCGAGGTGATCGCCGCGGCCGACGCGCGGGGGATGGCCCTCGTCTTCAGCGGCCGGCGTCACTTCAGGCATTGACGGGGCGGCACGGAACCCGCTTACCCGAAAGAATGAGAAGGACCTTCGCCCTTCCGTACCTGGCCGCGGGGCTCGCCACCGTGCTCGCCGCCGCGGCGCCGCTCACCGGGGACCAGGCACCCGACGCTCCGGCGCTCCTGCGGGCGATCGTGAACACCTACAAGGCCAGGCCCGCGTTCTCGATGACGTTCGTCCAGAGCTACGCCCCCTCCGGCTTCCCCGACGCGAGCCCCGAGACCGGCACGCTGACGATCCAGGCGCCGGCGTCGCTCCGGTTCGACTACGACGGCCCCGAGGGGAAGGCCTACACGTTCGACGGCAAGGCGGCGCGGCAGTACGTCGCGGCGGACAGGCAGATCGTCCTGAAGACCCTCACCGCGGCCGAGAAGTCCCGCCTCCCACTTCTTTTCCTCCAGCCCGCCTCCGAGGTCCTCGATCGATTCACGGCCGTGGCGAAAGCCGCCGAGAACGGTCTCGTCGACCTGACCCTGACACCCCGCACGGAGGGGGACGTCGAGTCGGTCGCCGTCCTGGCGACGCCTTCGGGCGAAGTCCGGCGCCTCGTCGTCCTCGACGGCGAGGGGAACCGGACGACGTTCACCTTCACGAAACTGGCCGCGCGCGCAAAGCGCCCCGTCTCCGACTTCGCGCTGGTTCCTCCGAAGGGGACCCGCGTCGTCGGAGAATGAGGGACGGAGGAACGAAATGGCCGATCCCAGCTTCGACATCGTGTCCGAGGTCGCCATGCCCGAGGTCGTCAACGCCGTCGCGCAGGCCCAGAAGGAAGTCGCGCAACGCTTCGACCTGAAGGGGACGGCCGCGGGAATCGAGCTCAAGGAGAAAGAGCTCCAGATCGTCCTGACGGCCAACGACGACTTCGGCCTCAAGGCGGTGAACGACGTCCTCCAGGGAAAGCTCGTCAAGAGGAGCGTCAGCCTGAAGTCCCTCGTCTACGGCACGGCCGAGCCGGCGGCGAAGGGAACGGCACGGCAGGTCGTCACGATCCAGCAGGGGATCGAGACCGAGAAGGCGAAGGAGATCGTCCGGGCGATCAAGGACGCCAAGCTCAAGGTCCAGGCGGCGATCCAGGGAGAGCAGGTGCGGGTCTCCGGAAAGAAGCGGGACGACCTCCAGGCCGTCATCGCCCTCCTGAGAGAAAAGGACTTCGGCCTTCCGTTGCAGTTCTCGAATTACAGGAATTGAAGGCCGTTTCGCGCCCCGGGGAGCATCCCCGGCGACCCTGCGGGCGTAGGGCACGCAGGGACGGTAAGATCCGCCCCGCAAACGGATGAACTCGACTTCCCTCACGGACCGCCTTCTCCTCGCGAATCTCCCGGTTGAGGAGAGGGCCAACGGGCAGCGTCTGGTCCGCGCCCTCGCGCTCGTCGAGGAGAAGCTGCGGGAAGTGGAAGACGAGCTCGAGCGCCGGACCCGCTCCGACGTCCCGACGATCTCCCTCATCGGCGAATACCTCGTCGACGGCGGCGGCAAGCGGATCCGGCCCGCCCTTCTCCTCCTGACCTCCCGGCTCCTCGGCTACGAGGGCGCGGTCGACGTGAAGTACGCGGCCGTCCTGGAGCTGATCCACACGGCGACGCTCGTCCACGACGACATCATCGACGGGGCCGACACCCGCCGCGGGCGCGTCAGCGTGAACCGGCGCTGGGGCAACGAGTTGACCGTCCTTTTCGGCGACTACCTCTACATGAAGGGGATGAAGGTCGCGCTCGAGGAGGGAGACGTCCGCGTCCTCGACCTCCTGGCCGACGTCACCCTCGCCATGACCGAGGGAGAGATCCTCGGCGCCGAGCGGCGGGGCTCGGTCGACCTCACGATCGGCGACTACCTCGAGGTCGTGAGACGGAAGACGGCTCTCCTGTTCGCCGCGGCGTGCCGGATCCCGGCCTTTCTCGTCCCGGGAGCCCAAGAGCGCGCCGATACCCTGTGGGGCTTCGGCCTCGCCCTCGGGACCGCCTTCCAGCTCCAGGACGACCTCCTCGACTACACCGCCTCCGAGGAGGACCTGGGCAAGCCGGTCCTCTCCGACCTGCGCGAGGGAAAGCTGACCCTCCCGCTCATCCTGAGCCTCCCCGACGCCACCGTCCCGGAGCGGACGGCGATCGAGACGGTCATGGCGGAAAAGGGCTTCGTCTCGGTTCCCGTCTCCGCGATCCTCGAGATCGTCGATCGCCTCGGAGCGCTCGAGAAGGCCCGCACGATGGTCGAGGAGTACGCCGGACGGGCAAGGGACCTCGCGCTGACCCTCCCCGAGGGGGACCCTCGAGACGCCCTCCTCCTCGCGGCCGAGTACGCCGCGAACCGTCGGAAATAGGACTCTTTCTGTCCAGCTACGCGGCCTGAACGGGCGTAGCTCCGCCCCGGCGCTGTTCGGTTCTCGACCGAATTCCATTCGGCAATCGCCCGTTTTTCATCGAACCCAGACTGGCCGACCCTGTCACCACGGGGGTGATACCGATATAAATAAGGCCGATCGCCCCTGACGCCTAAAAAATTCTGGAACACCTCTTGATTTCACCCGCGACGTGGCTTACCTTTGCATTGCGCTCCCACGCGAGGTAAAAGCAATGAGCTTTCAGCGACTTCTGAGGTCACTTCGCCCGGCCGCCGTTCGGACGAAGGCTGAGGTCACCCTCGACGACGAGATCGCCCTCTATCGCCGCCGGGCGGAGATGGCACTCCGGGAGGAGCGCTGGAACGACGCCCTCGTGTTTCTCGCAAAGATCCTGAGGCTCAACCCATACGACCTCGCCGCGCGGATGGCGGTCGCCGAGACCTTCCACCGCGGCCTCGAGGAGCCGACGAAAGCGATCCTGACGTACGAAAAGGTCATCGCCGCAGCGGGATACGACGAGTCGAATCCCTACTGCGCTTCTGCTCGTGAGGGTATTCGTGAGCTCTCGACGTTGATGGAAGAGCCCCCGTTCCAGCTCAACGAACTCGTGACCGAGGAAGCCGACCAGGAAGACAACGGCGGCCTCCCCCAGACCATCGCCCTGTAACGGGCTCCTTCTCGCCCCCGGTCCCGGATCCTCGAAGCGTCGTCGTCGGCCCCCCAGCCTCTGCCGGTGACGACGCTCTTCCCTTTTCCGGAGGCGTCGCGCAGCCGCAGGCGGATCGAGGCGACGCCGGTGGGGTGCCGGACGACGGCGACCAGCACGTGACGTCCCGGCGGAATCGGCTCCGGGAGCTCGAACCGGCGCGGTCCGCTCCCCGACCCCTTCGCCAGAACCCGCCCGTCGAGCGCGACGTCCCACTCCCGGTCCCCTTCGGCCTCGAGGACCGGTCGGGGCATCGCCTCCGGCAGGTCGAGGTTCGTGGCGAAGGCAACCTCAGCCGGCAGGGCCTTGGCAGCGGCAGTCCAGAGACCGATCCAGCGGGCCGGACGGAGCGGGTCCTTCGCGAGGCGCCCCGCTCCCTGCGCCAGAGCTCCCAGAATCGCGATTGACACGAGGACCGCCGCCGCCCGGCCCCGGGGTCTCGAAAGGCCGCGCTTCGGGCTCGCCCCGGTCGTCTGCCCGCTCACCGGGCGGATGGTAACCGGCTACCCGAGAGCATGGGTTACCATTCGACGTGCCCCACCCTGAACGCGCGGTCGTGGTGATCCCTTCGCGGATGGGCGCTCAGCGCTTCCCCGGAAAGCCCCTCCACCCCATTGCCGGGGTACCCCTTGTCGTGCGGGTCCTCCGCCAGGCCCTTCAGTCGCGTCGGGCCGACGCCGTGCTGGTCGCTACGGACGACGATCGGATCGCGGCTGCCGTTCGGGAAGCGGGGGGGACGGCGGTGATGACCCCGTCCGACCTGCCCTCGGGGACGGACCGGGTGAGGGCGGCCGTGGCGGGAACGGACGCCACGATCGTCGTGAACATCCAGGGCGACGAGCCGCTGATGGAGCCGGAGAACATCGACCGGGTCATCGAGTACCTCCTGGACCACCCGGAGGTCCCTCTCGCAACCGTCGCCAGGCCGATCGACGACCCCGCTGTCATCGCCGACCCGAACGTCGTCAAGGTCGTCGTGGGCGGCGACGGCCGGGCGCTCTACTTCTCGAGGAGCCCCATCCCGTTCCGGCGGAACGCGGAATCCGCGCTCCCCACCTGGAAGCATCTCGGGCTCTACGGCTACCGCCGGGAAGCCCTCGACACCTGGACGAGCCTCCCTCCCCACCCTCTCGAGAGGGCGGAGAGCCTCGAGCAGCTCCGCGCGCTGGCCGCGGGACTCGTCATGGCCGTCCTCCCCGCCGTCGGCGACTCCATCGGGGTCGACACGCCGGCCGACGCGGAGGCGGTGGAGCGGATACTGGAAAACGAAGCGGCGGCGGGCGGAGCCGCCTGGTCGGTCCTGGCGGGCGAGGAGGGGGGGAAGCGATGAGCACGAAGTACGTCTTTGTCACCGGGGGTGTCGTCTCGGGCCTGGGGAAGGGAATCGCGGGGGCGTCCCTCGCAGCCCTCCTCGAGGCCCGTGGTTTCAAGGTCACCCTTCAGAAGCTCGACCCCTACCTCAACGTCGACCCGGGGACGATGTCGCCGTTCCAGCACGGCGAGGTCTTCGTCACCGACGACGGCGCCGAAACCGACCTCGACCTCGGGCATTACGAGCGCTTCACCTCCGCCGTCACGGGAAAAGCGAACAGCATCACCGCCGGGAGGATCTACCAGACCGTCATCGAGAAGGAGCGGCGCGGCGACTACCTCGGCAAGACCGTCCAGGTCATCCCCCACGTCACCGACGAGATCAAGGACTGCATTCGCCGCGTCTCGGCCGACAACGACGTCGTCATCGTCGAGATCGGCGGCACGGTGGGCGACATCGAGTCGCTCCCCTTCCTCGAGGCGATCCGGCAGTTCCGCAAGGACGTCGGCCGCGGCAACGCGCTGAACATCCACGTCACGCTCGTCCCCTACATCGCCGCCTCCGACGAGCTGAAGACGAAGCCGACCCAGCACTCCGTCAAGGAGCTCCTCTCCATCGGCATCAAGCCCGACGTCCTCCTCTGCCGGTCCGACCGCCCGATCCCGGAGGAGATGAAGAAGAAGATCGCCCTCTTCTGCAACGTCGACGAGCCGGCCGTCATCACGGCTCAGGACGTCTCGACGATCTACGAGTGCCCGCTCGCCTTCGCCCGCGAGGGGCTCGACCAGATCGTCCTCGACTACCTCTCGCTCCCCCACTCCGAGCGCGACCTCTCCAAGTGGGACCAGATCGTCAACCGCTGGAAGAACCCTGCCGGCGAGGTGAAGATCGCCATCGTCGGCAAGTACGTCGCGCTCGGCGACTCGTACAAGTCGCTGAACGAGGCGCTCCACCACGGCGGCATCGCGAACAACGTCAAGGTGCACCTCGAGTACGTCGACTCGGAGGACCTCGAGACGACCGGCTACCCCGAAACACTGTCGCAGGCCGATGCCATCCTCGTCCCGGGCGGCTTCGGACGCCGCGGCATCGAGGGGATGCTCCGCGCCATCCGCTTCGCCCGCGAGACGAAGGTCCCTTTCTTCGGCATCTGCCTCGGCATGCAGTGCGCCGTCATCGAGTTCGCCCGAAACGTCTGCGGGCTCTCGAACGCGAACTCCACCGAATTCGACGCGAACGCGCCGCACAAGGTCATCTACAAACTGCGCGACCTGATCGGCATCGAGGCGCTCGGCGGGACGATGCGCCTCGGCAAGTACCCCTGCGAGCTGGCGGACGGCTCCACGGCGCGACGCGCCTACGGCGAGTCGCTCATCCACGAGCGGCACCGCCACCGTTACGAGGTGAACCAGGAGTTCCTTCCCATCCTTCGCGAGGCGGGGCTGGCCGTGACCGGCGTCTCGCCCGACCGGAAGTTCGTCGAGATGGTCGAGCTCCCGGACCACCCCTGGTTCCTCGGGTGCCAGTTCCACCCCGAGTTCAAGTCGAAGCCGACCGCGGCGCACCCCCTCTTCCGGGACTTCGTCCGGGCCGCCCGAGCCCACCAGGCCGCGCGGAAGGAAGGCGTCGCGCAGAAGACGGCCTCGCTGGACCCGCCCGTCGCCGTCCCTGCGAACCTCCCCACGCCGAACGGCCAGACGGCCTGACGACCGGGGGGTCGGCGACTACTTTCCCCGGTCCGCCGGACCGGCCGCAGGATAGAGTCAGGGTGCCCATGCAGCTCTATCCGCTCGACGACGCCGAGACGCTCTTCATCTCGCCGGCCATCGACGACTGGAGCCCGGTCCACGCCCACCGGATCGGCTGCGTGATCGACCTGGACGGCGAGGTCGACCACGGCGTCCCGAGCCTTCCGGGCCACATGCTCTACGTCTACTTCCCGATCTTCGACGAGGACCTTCCCGACCTCGCCCGTCTCGACGCCGTCTGCTCGCTCGGGACGCGTCTCCTCGAAAGCGGGCAGAAGGTGCTGTCCCACTGCGGCATGGGGTTCAACCGGTCGGCGCTCGTCGCGGGGGTCATCCTCGTCCAGCGCGGCCTCTCCGGCTCCGAAGCCGTCGCGCGGATCAGGAGACGGCGGCCGGGGGCGCTCTTCAACGAGACCTTCGAGGCCTACCTGGAGAGCCTCCCCGCAGGACGCAACCCCTCGGCGACCGACATCGCCCCTCCGGGAAACGAAGAGCCCACGGCCCGGACCGTCTGACGCGCACATGCCAAAAGAACCCTGGACCCACCGCGATGAAGCTGTCGGCGGCCTCCGCCTCCACTGGGTCGAAGCAGGCGAGGGCCCTCTCGTCCTCCTCCTCCACGGCTTCCCGGAGCACTGGCTGGCCTGGCGGCACCAGATTCCCGCGCTCGCCTCGGCCGGGTTCAGAGTCGTCGCCCCCGACCTGCGAGGCTACAACCTCTCCGAGAAGCCGAAGGGCGTCTCGAGCTACCGGATGGAGCTCCTCGCCGGAGACGTCGCGAACCTCGTCCGGCATCTCGGGTACAACAGGACCTTCCTCGTCGGCCACGACTGGGGCGGGGCCATCGCCTGGTGCGTCCCCGCGCTCCATCCCGGGCTCGTCGAGAAGCTCGCGATCCTCAACGCCCCGCACCCGATCCTCTTCCGCCGGAAGCTCGCGACCCTCGCACAGGCGAAGCGCTCCTCCTACGTCTTCTTCTTTCAGCTCCCCTTCTTCCCGGAGCGCTCCCTCCTCCGGCGTCGCGCCGGCTTCCTGAAGGGGATGCTCCGCCGCGACCCGGTGACACCCGGCGCGTTCTCGCCCGATGAGATAGAGGCCTACCGCGAAGCCTTTCTCCGGCCAGGTGCGGCGACGGCGGCGATCAACTACTACCGCGCCGCCTTTCGCAGCGGCACGCGGATTCCGGGGCTTCGGCGTTCCCTCGACGGAGTCCCCACGCTCGTCCTCTGGGGCGAAAAGGACCGCTACCTCGGCTCCGAGCTTCTCGACGGCCTCGAAGCCCTCGTCCCCGACCTCCGGCTCGTCCGACTCGATGCCAGCCACTGGCTCCCCGCCGATGCGGCAGACGCCGTGAACGGCGAGCTGATCTCCTTCTTTCGAGGAAAGTAGGAGGGGGTCTGGTCTACGTTCTGGTACGAAACTCGATCTAGGCGGCTGACCGGATCTGGATGTTAAGGCCGAGGTCTTTGAGGCGGCGGATGAGTCGTTTGGCGGTTCGGTC
>Ga0209573_1002366_pt1 | contig 24355 bp, 23 predicted proteins | sample TNRBio252014_DNA_FD_185870 | JGI IMG/M metagenome (GOLD analysis project Ga0209573, IMG submission 185870) | Wastewater treatment Type I Accumulibacter community from EBPR Bioreactor in Madison, WI, USA - TNR Reactor_6/25/2014_ DNA (SPAdes)... | ecosystem: Engineered > Bioreactor > EBPR >... | reverse complement strand
CCGAAAGCAAGCCCGTATTGACTCCGGTAAGGATGTAATTGTGGGTGTGAATCGCTTTCAGGTGGAAGATGAAACACCCTTGGAAATATTATCTATTGACAATAATTCCGTAAGGGAAAAACAAATCCAACGACTGCAAGCCATCCGCGCGTCCAGAAATGAAGTCTCCGTTCAAGAAAAATTAAATGCTATTACCCATTGTGCCGAGACGGGTCAGGGAAATTTGTTGGATTTAGCGGTGCAAGCAGCACGAGAACGGGCTACTTTGGGGGAAATTTCCTTAGCGATGGAAAAAGTTTTCGGTCGGTATCGGGAAAAATCGCATACCATTACAGGCGTTTATGCTTCCGAAGCCCGTCAACAGGATGAATTTACCCAAGCACGAGCATTGAGTGATCGTTTTGCGGAGGAAGAAGGTCGTCGTCCCCGCATTCTCATTGCCAAGATGGGGCAGGACGGACACGACAGAGGCGCGAAAGTGATCGCCACAGGGTTTGCAGACGTAGGTTTTGATGTGGATATTGGTCCTTTATTCCAAACGCCTGCCGAAGTCGCCAAGCAAGCCATCGAAAATGATGTACATATCATCGGTATTTCCAGTTTGGCGGGGGGGCATAAGTCCTTAGTGCCTGAACTGCTCCGCGAACTGAAAAACCAAGATTCTGAGGAGATTTTGGTGGTGGTTGGTGGTGTTATTCCGCCGAAAGACTACGATGCCCTGTACCAAGCGGGCGTTTCGGACATCTTCGGTCCGGGGACAAACGTAGCCGTCGCGGCGATGACCCTCCTCAATAAGCTGATGCTGAACTAAAAAAAATCCCCTCCGAACGTGGAGGGGAAAGAATTGCGTTTATTCTTTGACGACTTTGGTAACCTGTACCCCGTATCCGATTTGAACCTTGAGGGTATAGATGGCTCGCCCTCAAGGTTATTGAGAATAAGATTACTCCTGCTGTGCGTTGTGGAGGATTTTCTGCACAAAAGTTTTCCCAAGCATATCAGCCCCTTAATACAAAACCCAGAGTTAGTGGGTGTTTTTATTCAATTTCTTGTGTATAAATGATATTGTTGTCATTATATCCAAAGCATCTTCTTCAGTTATCGTCCAAACAACTTTTGGTGCATGTGCAGTTGTATTTCTAAACATTCCAAAAACTCCTTTTATTAAGTTAGAAAATCCTTTTTGTTCACTTTGTTCAGTCTCAGTCTGTAACGAATTAATTTTGATTAGTGGCGTTGTTATCGAAAACGTGCGGTCAATTAATTCTCCTCCGTCAAGACTTAAGTTAGTCCTTTTTCTAATTTCTTCTGCAATACTTTTAACGGCTTCAAAAACGGAGTGAAAATAATTTTCTGTTATTAGTTCTGAGTTACAATACTCGTAAATTTTTGGGTGGATGTTCCTATTTTCTAGTTTTGACTTAAAACTATTCACACGTTGTTCTGCTTCAGTAATCGTTTCAGTAACCGAAACTGGACTAAACTTTCCATTCTCATTTAGTTGTAGTCCTATAAAAGAAAGCCGTTTATTCAATTCAGCTCTAATGTTTTCATATCGATCAGATTGCCCAACGAAGCGTGAGGGTTTCATAGATTTGTTTATAAAAAACAGAATATTATTAGAATTTTGTTTTCTATTTTGATACTCAACAAAACTGTTGTAAAGCCTTTTGCTTTTGGTAATTGACGGGTCAACATCCATAAGTCCTGCTTCTGGAATAAACTTAGACAACTCAGTCCCTGTTAGTCCTTGATTGGTATGAGCTAAGATTTCGGCTATAGCCTCCAATGTCCCGCTGTCAATAGGAGGGAATATCTTTTGTTCCATTTCGGTTTTAGAAATTATCTGTCATGCGAATCAAGGTATGAATTGTGTAATTTTTTTAGATGAAGGCAAGTTGAGTAGTTTTATGGAGTAAAAAATCAAACTACCCAACATCATCTGTCAGTGCTTTTACATCTGGACTTACAAAAATAGCAATATTTTCGTTAGTTGCAAATCTTTCATATAGAACCGCAAAAAATATTATATCAACGTCTGATTATAAGCACTGATCTGTTGGAAGGCTAAGTAGCGTTGCCGGATTTCGTCTTTCGTGAGGGTCAACAGCCGGCGGGGACCGAAATCCTCCACACAGAAACTCGCCAATGTACTGCCATAGATGATCGCATTTTTGAGGTTATCAAACGTTACCTCCCCCTGCCGAGCCAAATAGCCCATCATCCCCCCCGCAAAGCTGTCCCCTGCACCCGTCGGATCAAAAACTTCCTCTAACGGCAAGGCGGGAGCCACAAATACCTGATCTTCATAGAATAATAACGCCCCGTGTTCCCCTTTTTTGATGACGGCGTACTTGGGTCCCATGGTCAGGATTTTTTTACCCGCCTTGATTAAGGAAAATTCACCGGTCAGCTGACGGGCTTCTTCATCGTTGATGGTTAATAGGTCAACCTTTTCGATCGTCTCCAATAAACTATCCAAAGCAATATCCATCCAGAAGTTCATGGTATCCATAGCGATGAGTTGAGGACGGTCTTTCATCCGTTCAATAACCTGCATCTGTACCGACGGCGTTAGATTACCCAACAATACAAAAGGTGTACCTTGATAGGAATCGGGTAAGACCGGGTCAAAATCCGCTAATACGTTCAACTCGGTAGCAACGGTATCACGGGTATTGAGGTCGTTATGATATTTTCCCGCCCAGAAAAACGATTTTTGATCCGTCTTGCGTTGCAGTCCTTCGATGTTGACCCCACGCCGAACCAGATCATCCACCGTTTCCTGCGGATAATCATAGCCGATGACCGCCACCAGATTCACGGGTTGCACAAAAAAAGAAGCCGAAAGCGTGATAAACGTAGCCGCACCGCCGATAATCGAATCCACCTTAGCAAAGGGGGTTTCAATGGCATCAAACGCCATCGTACCGATAACCAATAAACTCATTTGGAAGTATAGAATTACGCTACGAAGATAGCCATTCCCCCTAATTTCATTAGAAAATCAGTTATTTTTTTTCGTGATTTTCGAGCCATTCGGCTACTTGAAACAAATTTTGAAAGCGAAAATCGGCGGAGGGAGCTTCTTCATCACCGATTATTAAGGTTGTTAAGCCTAATTGGCGGGCGGGCAGAAGGTCACGTTCTCGGTCGCCCAGCATGATCGAGCAGTGTGGATCAGCGTAATATTTAGCTAATATCCGTTCATAAAAAAGGGATTCGGGTTTACGACATAGACATTGACTCAATGCAGGGTGGTGATGACAGACGAATAATTCTTGAATCAAAATACCTTGATCCGCAAAGCCTGCAAGCATGTGCCGGTGAATTTCTTTTAAGGTATTTATATCGGTAACTCCTTTAGCCACTCCGCCCTGATTGGTGATGATGAAAAGCTGATAGGCGAATCGTTGGGCTAAAGTTGTTAATTCAAAGATAGCTTCCTGCCAGTGAAAGTCGGATAATTGATTTACGTAGGTGCCGATTTCTTGATTGATAACCCCATCACGGTCTAAGATGAAGGCTTTACGAAGCATCAATTATTGTTGGCAAACAAGTCCAATTCCATTGCTTGACGAACTAAGCCGGCAGTATTTTTTACCCCTAACTTTTGCATAAGGTTACGGCGGTGAGAATGCACGGTCCGCGGACTGATGAACAATTTATCAGCTATCTCTTGATTGGTCATTTGGGCAGAAATGAGGGCTAATATCTCGAGTTCGCGTTCGGTCAGTTCCCCGTTTTGGCTATCAATAGGGGGAATCGGTACTGATGATTGGTGGTTACTTGTGCCTTTGACCTTATTAAATACCAACTGCATCACTTCTTGACTGAAATAGGTTTCACCCCGAGCGACTCTTCGGATGGCATCCAACAGTTCCACTTTGGTGGCATGTTTCATCAAATAGCCTTTCGCACCCGCATTAACCATTTCTATGATAAATTCATCGTCTTGAAACATGGACAGCCCCAGCACCTTAATTTTCGGATACAGTGCCAATATTTCACGCGTCGCGGTGATTCCATTCATATTAGGCATTCGTACATCCATCAAGATCACGTCTACGGCAGGGTTATTTTGCACGAAAGCCAATGCGTCCTCCCCATCACAGACTTGCCCGACAACGGAAATATCCGGTTCGTCATTCAGTAAAGCATGTAAACCACTGAGTATAATCCGATGATCGTCTGCCAATAATAGGTTAATCTTTTCCATGACATCAAGAAATTAGCGTATCTAAAGGAATTTGAACGCTGATGAAGCATCCTGAATCAGTATTCGGTTCGGATTCGATTTGAACACTACCATTGAGAACGCTCAGGCGAGCATAAATGGAACGAAAACCATTACCTATAAAATCCGAATTGGGATCAAAACCGATACCGTCATCTTCGACGATAAAATTGAGAATATTTTTAGATAATAAAAAGCTACAATTTGCTGTTTTTGCGTAGCTATGGTCATAAATATTGTTAATTAGCTCCACTACGATGCGATAAATACTTAATTGGATTGAAGGACTTATTTGCGCTTCAATATCTCGAATAGCATCTATGTCTAAATCTATTTGCAGGTTAGGTTGTTTATGACGCACCAGCTCTACATAACTATTGATTGCTGATTTTAAGCCTAATTCCGTCAATGATTTGGGAGCTAATTCCGATGAAAGGGTTCGTACGGATTGAATGACTTGGTTGATTTCCTTCCGATATTGCCGAATTTTATTTATTCGTTCCTGAATATCCGTAAGATTAGGGACTTCCAGAGCAGATAGTTTTAGACTGATTACCGATAAGTTAGTACCGATTTCTTCATGGAGTTCGGTTGCGATACGGATTCGTTCCTGATCTTGCCCCTCCACAAAGGCTTTAGCCCGTTCTTGTTCCCGCTTTTTGGCTTCCGTCAGTTCCCTGCTTTTACTTAAGGTTAATTCTATCGTATAACGCAACTGATTTTCATCCGCAGGCTTAACGATAAAGCCAAATGCGCCACTCTGTTTCGCTCGACTTAGCGTAATATCATCATTATAACCCGTTATAAAAATAATAGGGATGCCGTATTTATCATGTATAAACTCCGCCGATGCGATGCCATCATTCGCTTCGGATTGACTATAATTTGTTTCAAAATTAATATCCATTAAAATAAGGTCAGGTATCGCATTGACCTCCGACTGCAAGATCGTATCAATAGCTTGTTTACCGGAATAAGTTGTGAACGGTATTTGATACCCAAAACTGTTTAGCTGATCGCACAACCACGCCATCATCGAATGATCGTCCTCAACAATGGCTACTTTAATATCTTGCATGGCTTAAATAGATTTAATTCGCCCAAAATTAATATTTTAGTCTTCGATATTCTGGTTTTGAGCGTACTAATTTATCAACCGAATCATCACCGTGTCGCTTTTCGTTCGTCAATGCTGTTTATTTTATCAAACTTTAGTTATATATCATATTCATTAGCATTTTCCCATCCCCAAAAGTATAACATGTGATTTTCTACCTATTCATAAATAATGTCAACATAATGCCTCCCTAAAATAATTACTTAAATGTAACGTTTTCAAGGTTGATTTGGTTATCCAATCAAGTTATTTTTGAGGTTTGACTGCAATGGAAAAGATTACCCCCGGAAAATTATTGGCTCAAGTCCAATATCCGCACCACCTTCGGAATATTCCCGAAGAACAACTGTTAGAATTTTGTGCTGATTTACGGCAATATATTATCGAGCATTGTTCTGTTTATGGGGGACACTTCGGGGGCAGTCTGGGCGTTGTAGAAATAACTACTGCCCTTCATTACGTATTTAATACACCTTACGATCAGCTCGTTTGGGATGTAGGTCATCAAGCCTATGGTCATAAAATCATTACCGGCAGGCGCGATCAATTCCATACCAACCGCCTCTACAAGGGCATCTCCGGTTTCCCAAAACGCAGTGAATCCGAATACGATACCTTCGGTGTAGGGCATAGTTCTACTTCGATTTCTGCCGCGCTGGGCATGTCCGTTGCCTCAAAGCTGAAGGGAGAAACGGATCGTCATGCGATTGCAGTCATCGGCGACGGCGCATTAACGGGTGGTATGGCGTTTGAAGCCCTCAACAACGCCGGTTCGGAAAACGCGGACTTGTTGGTTGTATTGAACGATAACTGTATGTCCATTGACGGAAATGTCGGGGCGATGAAAGAATATTTAACCGACCTGACCTCCTCCCGCACCTACAATAAATTACGTAATGACCTTTGGAATTTCTTAGATAAATGGAAATCCGCTCGTAACTACGCCGCCCGCGTTGAAGATGCCTTTATGGCTACCTTCTTTAAGCCCGGATTGCTGTTTGAATCGCTCGGCTTCCGTTACTTTGGTCCGATTGACGGGCATGATGTGAATCATTTGGTACGCATTCTCCGCGATTTGAAAGAAATCAAAGGACCTAAGTTACTGCATTGTGTTACCGTCAAAGGTAAAGGCTTTGCACCCGCCGAAAAAGACCAAACCAAATGGCACGCACCTTCTTTCAACTTCGATACCGTTACGGGTGAAGCCTTAGAATTAAAAAAGGCAGATAACCAACCCGCTCCCCCTAAATATCAAGATGTTTTCGGAGAAACGGCTATCGAACTGATGAAAGCCAACGAAAAAATCGTAGCCGTTACGCCGGCGATGCTTTCGGGTTCGGGTATGGTAAAACTAAAGCAAGTATTGCCGGATCGAACGTTTGATGTAGGTATTTGTGAACAACACGCCGTAACTTTCTCCGCCGGAATGGCAACACAGGGATTAATCCCCTTTTGTAATATTTATTCTACCTTCCTGCAACGGGGTTTCGACCAAGTGGTTCACGATGTAGCCATCCAAAATCTGAAAGTTATCTTTTGCTTAGATCGTGGGGGATTAGTCGGCGCGGACGGAGCTACCCATCATGGCGTATATGATTTAGCCTACCTGCGCATATTGCCCAATATGATCGTTTCCGCCCCGATGAATGAGCAGGAAATGCGTAATTTAATGTTTACTGCCGTTTCGGATGAAGTGCAGCAACCAATGTCCATTCGTTATCCACGCGGTAACGGCGTGATGCTCGATTGGAAAACAGCCTTTGAAAAGATTACCATCGGTAAAGGCAGAACTTTAGTCGAAGGATCAGATGTTGCTTTCCTAACCATCGGGGCAATCGGTAATTTAACCGTCAAAGCCGTTCGTCAATTAGCCGAAAAAGACATTCAAGCAGGACATTACGACATGCGTTTCGTTAAACCCTTAGATGAAGAACTGTTACACCATATCTGTCAAAAATATGCTTATCTGATTACCGTTGAGGATGGTTGCATTCAGGGTGGTTTCGGTTCGGCTGTCTTAGAATTCATGGCAGATCACGGCTATACTAATCGGATCATTCGTTTGGGTATTCCCGATAAAGTGGTTCATCAAGGTACGCAAGCCGAACTCTATACCGAATGCGGTTATGATGCCGAAGCGATGGTTCAGACGGCAATTCAACTCATCGGTCAAAAAGTAATTGCATAATAATAATAGATTGTGTTTCTTTGGGCTAAATCAGAGATTAAAATGAGATTTTTACCGGCATACTTGCTCATAGGGCTGGCTTTTTTTACAAGCTGCGAAGTCGTAGACGCGCCATATAAAACCAAAGGCTCTTTCGGTCAAAAAGTTACCGATACGGAGCGCACCGACACAGTTGTAGTCCCTTCCAAACAAAATGTTTTGATCGAGGACTTCACCGGTTGGTCGTGCGGTAACTGCCCCGCCGCTTCGGAAGTAGTAGCCAAACTCATCAAAGCCTATGGGCATCAAGTCATTTCGTCTAAAGTACACGTTACTGAAATTTTCGCGGCACCGGAAGCCCCCTATCAGATAGAAGACTTCCGAACTCCCATTGGCGATGAACTCTTTGCTTTTTCTAAAGCCTCTGCCTTACCGAATGGCATGGTGAACCGACGGGTTGTCAATGATAAATATGTCATCGCTTATCCGCAATGGGAACAATTAGCCAAAGAAGAAATGGCAAAAGAACCTGCTGCACTTATCAAAATGCACCACAAAACCACAGCGGGTAATGATGGCAATACACAGGTTAATACACAAATCCAATTAAATTACCTCAAGGACGGTTCTATACAAGACAAACTCGCCCTGTATATCATCGAAGATAGCGTTATCGGTACACAAAAAGACTACCGCACCAGCAAGGTTTATAAAGAAAACTATGCACATATGGAGGTCTTCAGAGGGGCTGTTACAGGTGCTTGGGGGGAAGAAGTGAAAAACTTTGCCTCCGATACCAAAAACCTTGCGCCTAAAGCCAACCAAAAGGTGCTGACCCAATATACTTTCGATATTTCCAATAAGTGGAAATCTAAAAACGTGAGCATCATTGCCGTCTTGTATGACGATAAAACGAAGCAAGTGATCCAAGTAGCCCGTCGTTCTTTAGATAATATCCGTAAATAACGATACGTGCATATGGATTTTCTATCTATTTTCCGCAACGATCGCTTGCAATTAGGTAATAAAACGTTTAGTTCTCGCTTATTGTTGGGAACTTCTCGTTACCCCAGCCCGCAACTCCTGATTGAAGCCCTTGAAGTTTGTCAGGCGGAAATTATCACCGTTGCGATTCGACGTATCAACATTCAGCAGTTAAATCAGACCTTTTTGAGTTCGGAAAAGCTGGCGCATTATCAACTCCTACCCAATACCGCCGGCTGTTACACCGCTAAGGATGCCATCTTAACCGCCGAATTAGCCCGCGAAGCCTTAGACTGCAATTGGATCAAGGTTGAAGTGATCGGCGATGACTATACGTTATTACCGGACGGGATAGAACTCCTGAAAGCCTGCGAGGAATTAGTCAAGAAAGGATTTATCGTCCTGCCTTACTGTTCGGATGATCCTATCTTGTGCCGTCGGTTGGAAGAAGTGGGTTGCGCCGCCGTGATGCCCCTTGCCTCGCCCATCGGGAGTGGTTTAGGCATTCGTAACCCGCACAATTTACAACTCATCAAAAAAACGGTTAATGTTCCTGTGATCGTGGATGCCGGTATCGGTACGGCTTCCGATGCTGCATTGGCGATGGAATTGGGATGCGATGCCGTCCTCCTCAACACTGCCGTAGCTGAAGCCATGAACCCCGTGCTGATGGCTCTTTCGATGAAACAAGCCATCGAAGCCGGCAGGATGGCTTACTTAGCCGGCAGGATTCCTAAAATATTTCATGCCCAAGCCTCCTCCCCGATGGTAGGACGAATCAATACTTAAAGGAAATATGGTCATGGTGATAGATTCCGAAATAGGGATAACCGAGAATCGGCAAAGGGTTTGGGATGATTGCTCATTGTTTGATAAGACCAAGATAGCACCGGGAAGCGTGTTTGCCTTCACCCCATTTGATTCATTACGAATGATGAATTGTTTATTAATAACTATTTATCAAATGAATAATTATTGATATTTTATTTATTGAATTGATATTGTTAATTTTTGGATATATTTTAAATATCAACTCTTCGGACAAACTTAAGCGGCAATACAGCCGATTTTGAGGATTTTTCGGATAAAATCTGGATTTTCGAGCAGGTTAGGTTCGATGTTGAGTTGCCTAAAAATATTTTGAGCGATCAATCGGTTCCTTTTGACGGATGTGAGAGAGAAAGGTTGGTCGGTTGGAGCGTTGATGCGGGCGAGGTTGACGGTGGTCAGGACGGCGTTGGCATGAAAATTCAAACTTTGTTCATCTCTCGACTGACAGTCGCCGAAACCGGTATTTTGTTTGGCATCCCGTAACAAATGTTCCTGTTGAAATCTTGCTCGGTAGTAGCGCAAGACCATTTCGGGCTTCATGGAAATATCAGTGGCAACTAAATTCATGCGTAAATTTTCTCCATCAAAAACCGCGACCACTAAGCAGGAACGTCGGAAGGCTTCGACATATACGACCTGATATTTCAACGTTAAACCATCCGATAAAGTGATACTATTTTCTAAATCTTGGGGCAAAACACGGTCTCCTTTGGTTTTTGGTCTGCCTTTTTTGCCGGTTTTGGGCGGTGTGGGTTAGTAGAAATTGACTTTTTTACGTATTTTTATTATAATATATAATCCTAAATCTATAACCGCTTCGCAAAACTTTATCTTGGCATAATAGCCGTCAGCGACAATATATTGGGCAGAATCGAGAAAATGCTGTCTTAATGTTTGGAGTTGACGGATGTAAAAGTCAACACGGTTGCCATCGGGAGGGGTTTGGCTTGCCGACAAATGATAGGCTCCCGGTAAGTCAGGGTTAATCAAAGCTACGTAACTATATTCAATTCATCGAACGGCTTTTACATCGCAGGAACTCCAAAATTTGCCCAATCCGAAAGTATGTTTGCCTGATTTTTGGATGGTGGTTGCATCCATGGCGATGATTTTCGGGTCCATATGCTTCAACAGCTCAGCGTTGATGAGCGCAAAATTCAGCGATTTTCGAGCATATCGGCGCATCGAACGTTCGGAGTAAACACTATACCAGCTTAAATTTGTCCACGTTGCCCGCCCGGTAAACGTGAGCAAAACCGAAAAAAATGAACGAGAAATTGACGTTGACGGTTGTTCAGTTCCAATAATTGAGCTAATATTGCTTCCATATAAATATGTTTTAATTCGCAATATTAGTAAGTTTTGCCTTGCTAACATTGTTTTTTTATGCTAAAATTTGTCCGGAGTGTTGCATACGCAAAATCCTCAAAATAGGTTGTTCGCCGCTTAAGTTTGTCCGAAGTGTTGTCAAAAAAGCAAACAGGACTTTTTACATAAAATTTGAACAATAGGTTTTTGAGTCTTTACTTTTTATAGTTTTGTGTATCCTTAGCTGATTATCGGTAAAAATAAACCGGTACGGTGATTGAAAACTTCATCATGTTAGGTAAACCGATTTATCGCCTCATCATACAAACGATTGCTGTACTGTTCTTAACGTATGCTATTACCGGCGGGTTGTTAACGACCTTACCACGATTGGCAGGTTTGGGGCAGACGGCTCGTAACCTCTTTTACCACGTGCCGATGTGGTTTACGATGTACTTGATGATGTTCATATCGGTGATCAGTAGTGTCTTGTATTTGAATAAATTGAACCTCAAATACGACCTCTGGGCGCGAGAATCGGCTTTTGTCGGAATTTTCTTTGGCTTATTGGGTTTAACGACGGGGATTGTTTGGAGTCGCGTAACTTGGGGCGAATTATTACCGTCCACCAACCCAAGCGCGTGGTGGAGTTGGGACCCCAAACAAACCAACGCCTTAATTTCTATACTTATCTACGCGGCGTACTTTGTCTTACGGGGGGCATTGGAAGAAGACAACCAGCGCGCCCGTATTGCCGGGGTTTATAATATCTTTGCGGCGGCGAGTATTGTTCCCTTAACGTTTATTATTCCGCGTGCTTTGGGGGGCTTACATCCCGGGGCGGGTGGTGGTGGTCCCGTATTTAACCAAGCCGACATCAGTAACGATTATCGCATGATCTTTTATCCGGCTATCATCGGTTTTATGGCTTTAGCGGTATGGATCACCGATTTACGCATCCGCATTCGACAATTAGAATCTATTTCTGAACAATAATATGCTCCCATTATTAATCTTTTTACAACAATCCTCTCAATCCAATGAATTCCTCTTTAAGAGTGAGAAGGTTTTTACCGTGATGACCGTGATGCTCATTATTTGGGGGGCAGTTTTAGTGCAATTATTTTGGATGGAACGGCGGGTAAGACGCTTGGAACAGGAGCAGAAGTAATATAGGTATTACCGATTATGTTCCCATAAGTCAACCCGAATCCCACCTTTCTCTAAAGAATCTAACTTTTTCCAATATAGTCTTAACGAATCTTTTTGGGTTGCCGTAAACTCGCAGGTCAGATTAGATGATAAAATATACTTGCAGGTATCAAAGCGTGCCTCATATAATCGGTAGGTTTTTAACCCGGTATGTGCATCCAAATAGCGATGAACCGACGGATTAGATAAAGGGGCATACGTTCCCCAAACGATATTGGGATAGCGTGATTTAATTTCTTTTTCTAAGGAAAAGAAATTGCGATACACGATGTTAGCATCACCGATACATTTGAACGGATAATAGAAAAAATTTCCGACAGTCATGGCTACGATGGGAACAATCAGCGTCAAAACAATGCCCTTCCGGTTCATCAGATTAACCACCTGTTCTCCAAAGTATGTTATAGCCAACACCTGAATCGGCAGAAAATAACGATGCGCAATAGAACCCGACAAAAAAACAGCAAACAATAACGCCAAAGTGAATGTTAATATCAATAAACGGCGCAATTCCGCATTTCCTCTTAGAAAAGCAAAGATTCGCAATCGTTTATTCCAAAGCACCCACCCGAATCCGATATAAAATATGCCGTAACCGTAGTCGGATAACCGCCAAGCGATGAGGGCAAAATTATATGCGAACTGACTGGCAGTAGCCAACGAACGATGCGCCGCATATTCGGGTGCAGAAACCCACCAACCCGTATGCCGATAATGAGCGATTAACCAGATGCTGAAACAAAGGCTTGGCAGGGTGAAGATTAAAAAAACGTTTTTGAAGAAATGATAGGTAAATCGTTTATTTTCTATCAGCCAATCCGTTAAAACAACGATGGCAAGTCCCGTTAACAAGAAAACGCCTTCCAGATGAGTAAGCACCATGAGGCTTGCCCAAATGCCTGATGATAGGTGTTTTTTACGATGATAAGCCTCCCAACATCCTAAAAAGAAGAACGTCAAAGCCAAGTGGGTTAGTACCATCATTGTTTGGGATACGAACAGCGGACTGATCCCCACCAAAAAGACGGTTAATAAGGAATTGTTGGGACTGCATAAGCGTTTCACTTGTAAGAGGACACCGATTCCGAATAAAATATTCCATAGGTGGCATAGCACCAAATTAGGACTGCCCCATAGTCGCCAAAGCCCTGCCAAAACATAGGGATATAACGTGGGATGTCCCGGGTCTTGCTTAACAGGGTAAAAGAAGCATTCCGCCCCCTTTTCATAAATATGGAGGGAAGCACGTGCAACAGTCGAGATACCGTCCCCATGAATCGGGTCATTATGGCTAATCAAAAAATAAAGCAAGGGTAATGCCACACTGACCGCGACTATAAAAAAATTTTTCAATTTGGCGTGCAAGCGTTCTTTTTTTGACGGGAATTTAATACCTTTGTAAAGGTAAAGTTTTATTGTAAATCCAATACCCCAATCAACACCTTTTTATGATGATGAAAAGGATTTTTCTACTTGTATTTCTGTGCTTTTTCAGTTATGCGTCTCAGGCGCAAACCCTCCGTCGTTCCTATTCTATTGATGCCCATAAGCCTGTGGATGCCCGCACGCTGTTGTGGTACAATTACATAGAAAACGGACAGGGACATAACAAACTCAAACCCACCGAGCAATCGTCCGATAAAACATCCGCTTTATCGTCAACGCCACTGGGTAAAGCTTCCAACCCCTATACCATCATCAGTAACAACGTCAATCAAGTGATTGCCGTTGATAATGCAGATGATAGTAAGGATGTGGTTGCATGGATTCACCGCCAAGATATTGAATCTTGGGGCGGATCACCGACGACCACCGCTAACGGGGTACATCGTATTGACTTTATTTCCCCTGAAAACTCAGGCTATTGTAAGCAAGGACAATGGAATATTGACGTAGGTCCTTTTAATCCACTTCCTTATCCGAACTCCTGCCGTCCGCGTTACCCGCAGGCACTCCTCTACTCACCCCCCAATTCCACCACATTTAATGACAACCGTGTGGTGTGGGTTAGTCCCTGTACCGATGGTAGCTCTTGGGGGAATTACAACTGGGGTTTAGCATGGGACCTTTGTAAATATGGAAAAGGTCAAAATGGTCAAAACGAAACAAACATCTCTATTGGAGACCTTCCCGCATGGCAGGGCTTCATTAGCAACCAACAGGATAACATGGTGTTTATCCCCAGTGGTCTTTGTCAGAGTAGACCCGGCGAATTTTGGTTTGTGGATAATTCGTATAAACCCAGTGGTACGGGAGGTAATTTCCAAGATTCCGTATTACTTTACAAAGGTACAATTGCCAACAACCAAGTAAGCTGGAAGCGTCAAAAATCCCTCCGTATCGGTAAGGACAAACAGTTCTACAATTCCAAAAACGGCGGGAATCCTGTTATCGGTGAAACAACCATGGACTTTTCTCCTGACGGTAAATGGGGCTGGGTTGTAACTTCTGCCATCATTCTGGATAATCCCAACGACGCTACGAAACAAAAAGAATTCGAGCAAAAGCCCGTCTTCTTCTGGTCGGATAACTACGGTGATACTTGGAACGGGCCTATCGTCGTGCGTTTGAGAGATTATGCGCAGGTAAAAGACTCGATCCAAACCCGCTACTTGGGTGATGTGAAACCCAATGGAACAAGAGATACCCTCATCAGCTCCGGTGTACCGAGTTTCTTAGGTGCGCCTGAATTAACTGTGGACAAAAACGGCAATCCCCACGTACTCTGGAACATAGGTAATACTGCTGACGTGGTAGAAAGAGGTGAATTGGATAGTCTGGGCTATTTCCAAGCCTTCATGTCCATGTATGATATTACAACTGACGATAATGGTCGTACATGGTGCCCTAAATTCCTACACCGCACTGTTAAATATCAGGGAACGGTAGAAGGCACTAACTTAGGGTTCAATAACTATACCCAGATCGCCAGAGACCCCGAAGGAGAGCGGATCTTCTACTCGTGGATTGATGATACCACCACCGCCACACGTACCAACGCCATGTTGCCCAACCTGCATCAGCGCGCACTTCGGATAACGGATGGTGCAATGACCGATTTGGAAATCATCACGTATGGTGAGCAAGGTTTTGAAAACAAAATGTTCTTCCCTGCCGTTTCACCGACGGTTCTGAAAAAAGCCAACGGTACGTACTTATTGCCAACCGTTTACGCCTCCGCTATTCAAAACGAGAATGACCCGACGGCTTTCTCCTATATCAGCAACCGCACCATCAGCGAATCGCAGTTCAAAGTGCCTACGCGCGACCTTTCCGCTGAAATCATCGAACCCGCAGAACGTATCTGTTTCGGTGGTGAAGTACCCGTGAAAATTCGCATTAAAAACGTAGGTAGTGATGCTATCAAAGATTCAATCATCGTTCACTATACGATTAACGGCGGTAGTTTGGTTCGTGAAAAAATCGCTTTGACGGAACCGATGGCATCCGGTGCTACCCAGGATTACACCTTCGTAAAGCCTGCTTCGATCCAAAAAAGTGGATCGTATGCCTTGGACGTTGTAGCTTTAGCCTTTAACGATAATAAGTGTGGCAACCACTATCCTTCCCGCCGCATATTAAACTACGGTGGTAGCGAAAGAAAAATATTTGAAACAACAACCTTTAGTGGTTGCGGGTTCGTGTTACTCAACACGGGTTTGGTGGGTTCGGAACACAAATGGACGCTCAACGGTAACGCTGTCGGCGATAACGGACCACTCTTAAACGTTACCCAATCGGGTACGGTGCGCGTGGAAGTTACCAATGCAGGTTGCCCGGGTCAACCCTTGACGGCAGACCTGACCGTAACCGTGAATGCCATCCCAGAGATTACCGCTAAATCTTTAGAGGAAGTGTGCGGTAAAGATAATCCTAACGGCTTGACGTTGAAAATCAATGATGCCGGAAGTACCCAATACAATTACGTGTGGAAACGTAGAAGAAACCCACCGTTAACTCCCGAAATCATCGGCAATGCTAATGAATTAACGGTTCGCCAGAATGAAAACCTTATCGCCGAAATGACGGATAAAACTACGGGCTGTGTCAATACCAAAGAAATTTCAGTGCGCATCTGGAATGTGAAAGCCAACTTAGTAGCTCCTACGGCTTGCGGTCTCCAAATCATTGAAGCCGGTAATGCTACTACGGGTGAAGGTTGTATGTATCGTTGGTGGGTTGATAGCCTCTGCACCGGTAAATGGGTTCTGGCACAAGATTGGAGTCGTGCTTCAGGGTTTCGTTCCATCTCTCATTTTGACTTAAAGCAGGCATGTTATAAAGTGGCCATCAAAGACCCCTTAGGTTGCGGTGAATCAACGGATTCTGTCGGCTTCATTACTGCTGAAGACCAACCCCTTCAAGCTACGCCTAGTAATCCTAACCCTCCAACTACAAAATTAGAAGCACATCCCGCTTGTAGCCACAACATCGGCACACCTGAGGACCCTGTACGTTCTACCATTCCGATTGTTCGTGTTTCGGATGCTGATATTTATGCGGATACAACGATCTTTAAGTCCAGAATGCTCCATTTTGTGGCTGATTATGATGAAGGTGCTACCAAAGTAACGGGTTATCGCTGGAAGTTCCCGTCAAATAAAAGAGCCAACCTTCGGGTCTTTGCTAAAGACGGTAACGGTACGAGACGCATCATGGACCTTAGCGATGTTAGCCCTGAATTGGCAAATCAGAAATGTATCAGTCTTTTTGTCGTTAATAACGCTGCCGTACAAGATGTACGTTGCACTTTACAGGTTTATTCCGCGATCCAAGACCCGGTTATAGTTAATCCCGCCCAAGGTAAGTTTGGTTGTTTCAACGACTATGTTTATATCTTTAATGCTGTACTCAGCAATCCGAACTGGGTGGAGGATTCTCCCGAAATCAAATGCGGTAACGTAAAACGCCAAAACGGTGTAACCGATGCCTACGAAGTAATGGTTTATCCGAACCCGAGTACCGGAGTTTATAGCATCAACGCCGACCTGAAAGCCGTAGAAAACCTGAATGCGCAAGTATTCGACATCAACGGTCGTTTGATCTTCCAACAAACATGGACAGGCGCAGAAAGCTATACCAAAGAATTAAACCTAAGCCACGTTCCTGCCGGCGTTTACATCCTCAAATTGATGGGTGAAAAAGGCTTCGTGAGCCAACGTTTAGTGAAAGAATAATCATTAATTACCTATCCTATGAAAAGCAGTTATCGCCTCGGTGGTAACTGCTTTTTGCTTTCCTAATATTTCTAAAACATGCGATTCATCATTTGGAGAATTGCCGAAAAAGTCGGACTTTTGCTGTCAGAAGGGTGGCAGAGTGGTCGATTGCGTCAGTCTTGAAAACTGAAGACCTGCAAGGGTTCAGGGGTTCGAATCCCCTCCCTTCTGCTCCGGTACTTAAATGAACCGATTGAAATGAGTTAACTATAAGGAACGATTTGCCTATCTTGATAGCCAAGCCGTTCCTTTTTTATTTGTACCGCCATGCACCCGTTGAAAAGCTATATTTATCAGGGCGAGGGGCTGATGTTGGACTTCAAAAAGACGATCTCCAGCGCGCAAAAAATCGCTAAATCATTGGTCGCGTTCGCGAACGTGAAGGGGGGGAGGCTTTTGGTCGGCGTGCATGATAACGGCAACATCACCGGAACAAATATTGAGGAAGAATCCTATATGATCGAAAGCGCGGCGAACTTCTTTTGCGACCCGCCCGTCAAATATGAACTCATCGAACACCATATCACCGAACACGGCAAAGAAAAAGACGTACTTGAGGTCTATGTCCCCGAAAGCGACCGCAAGCCCCACGCCGCGAAAGGTGAAGATAATAAATGGTGGATATATATCCGTGTGAACGATCAAAGCGTTTTAGCCAGTAAGGTCGTCGTGGATGTGCTACGGAAAGAAGCCAAAGGTGAAGAAGTATTGATACAATATTCCTCTAAAGAAAGTGCCTTGCTCCAATACTTGGAAGAACATAAGCGGATCACCCTTGCCGAATATTGCAAACTGTTAAATATATCCAAACGGCGCGCCATGCGTATCGTCGTGGATTTGATTCGTGTGGGTGTGATTCGCATCCATACCACCGAAAAAACCGAATTTTATACGTTAGCATAGGGAATTTATGGAATTTTCTTCGGAAGAAATGACGCGTTATAGTCGTCAAATTATCTTACCGCAATTCGGCGAAACCTCTCAACAAAAACTAAAGCAAGCGAAAGTATTGGTCATCGGGGCGGGCGGTTTGGGCAGTCCAGCATTGTTATATTTAGCGGCGGCGGGGGTTGGGACGATTGGTATTGCGGAATATGATACGATTGATCTTTCCAACCTGCATCGACAAGTGCTGTTCACGACCGACCAAACAGGACAATTCAAAGCGGAACAGGCGAAGGAAAGGCTTTTAGCACTCAACCCTAATATACATATTAATTTACATCCCGTAGCATTGGATCGAACTAATGCTTTAGCAATCATTAGTAATTATGATGTTATTGCAGACGGTACAGATAATTTCGCCACCCGCTATTTAGTTAATGATGCCTGTGTTATCTTAAAAAAAACAAACGTCTATGCTTCCGTTTTTCAGTATGAGGGGCAGGTTTCGGTTTTCAATTATCCGTTTGGCGATGGTACTTTTTCGCCCAACTACCGAGACCTTTTCCCCGAACCACCGGATTTTGCTCTAAATTGTGCGGAAGGCGGTGTGTTGGGCGTGTTGCCGGGCATCATTGGAAGTATGCAGGCATTGGAAGTTATTAAAATCATCACAGGTATCGGTGAACCTTTGGTAGGAAAACTCTTTTGCTTTGATGCTTTAACCTTTCAAAGTAAGATCATCCGCTACCAAAAGAATAAAAACCAACCATCTATTACAGAATTAATGACGGATTATCCGGATTTTTGCGGAATAAAACCAACACATGAGATAAGTATTGCGGAATTTTTAAGGGAATCGGATTATCAGCTGATAGATGTTCGTACCGCCGAAGAATATGCTGAAGTAAATATGAAAGGGCTTTTGATACCCTTAGACGAATTAGAACAAAACATTGATCGTCTTTCTCGTGAAAATAAAATCATCATTCATTGTAAGTCAGGTGCGAGAAGCGTGCAAGCTGTTGAAATACTTAAAAATAAGCATGGCTTTCAAAATGTATTCAGTTTGAAGGGGGGAATTTTAGCTTACTTGGCAGAAAGATACTGACTTTGTTTGGACAATTCGACACAATCCCCTAACTTTGCACTTCTTTTTCATAAAACGATTAGTCATGCCAAGAGTTTGTCAAGTAACGGGTAAAAAACCATTAAACGGTTTTAGTGTATCACACGCTAACAACAAAACAAAGCGTAAATTTTTACCCAACTTACGTTATAAAAGATTTTTTGTACCCGAAGAAAACGGCTGGGTAACCCTCCGCGTAACGGCAAACGGTATTCGTACCATCAATAAAAGAGGTATTGCTGCCGTGCTGAAAGAATTACGCGCAAACGGTGAGAAAATTAAGTTTGAAACGGCTGAATAACGCCCTGCCAAGCAATATACTAAAGGCGAACCGGAGTAGTTTTCGTGGGTTCGCTGTTTTTTTATTTTTGGTCTGAAAATTGTTTTATATTCGTATCGGTTTACTAACCGTCCAGCAACAATGAGACCGGCATTTATTCTTATATGCCTGACGATGCTTTTATCGTTGGGCTTGTGTCCTGCACATGCGAACCAGGACAGCCTCCAAAAAGCGAAAGCGAAGTCCTTTTATGACGAGGGCGTTAAAAAATATGAAGGCAAAGATTACGAAGGGGCGATTGACCAGTTTACCAAAGCCATCAGCTTTCATTCTAATTACGCTCATGCCTATCGAAATCGAGGTATCTCTCGCATCGAACTCAAAGACTATGTAAAAGCGATAGATGATTTATCTGTTGCACTGGATTTGGACGACAAGGACAGTTTAGCCTATTATTTTCGGGCAAAAGCCTACCGCCGTACTATGCACTATGAATTAGCGGTTCAAGATTTAGATAAAGCCTTAGCCCTATCCCCTAACGATGCTGATTGCTATGCGGATCGAGGTTTGTGTAAATATGAATTAAAGCAATACCGTGAGGCTATAAAAGACTTAGATGCTTCCATCAAGTTAAATCCATACGAATTGGCGGCGTACATTAATCGGGGTATGGTGAAAATGGTTCTGAAAGAATACCTTTCGGCTGTGGAGGATTATGACCATGCCCTCAAGCTGAAAGGAAACATTCCCAGCGTACTTTGTGATCGGGGAATGGCTTTGATTCATTCCGGTAACGCCACTGACGGTTGCAACGACCTCCGCAAAGCCCGTGAACTGGGTTTTTTAAGAGCGGAAGACATGATTAAGTTGCATTGTAAATAAAGCAAAAGGGAACGAAGTTGAACCTCGTCCCCTTTTTGATTTATTATTAGTTAGGTTTAAGCGTTTACTTTTTCGGGTGTGCTTACTTTGAAAACAAAGCGGTTAAATTCATCTAACCATACCTTTACCCGATCATTCGGACGCACTTCAGAACCTAATATCATCTTCGCTAATTCATCCACGATGCGTCGCTGAATCAACCTTTTTAGCGGTCGCGCACCAAACTGCGGGTCATAACCCAATTCACCCAACCAATCTAAGGCATCGGTATCAAATTCCAGTTCGATATGTTGCTTTCCAAGCGTTGCCAACAATCCTTTCAACTGAATTTCAACTATTTCTCGGATTTCATCCCGCATCAAGGGTAAGAACATGATCGTTTCATCAATACGGTTGAGGAATTCCGGCGGAAGACTTTGTTTCAGCAATTCCAAGATTTCAAACTTCGTTTTGCCGATGGTTTCGTTGCGGTTGTCGTCGGTTAGCCGTTCAAAATTATTTTGGATCAAGTGTGCGCCTAAGTTGGAAGTCATTATCACGATACTATTTCGGAAGTTAGCCGTGCGACCTTTGTTATCCGTGAGACGACCGTCATCTAAAACCTGCAATAGGATATTGAAAACATCGGGGTGCGCTTTTTCGATTTCATCCAACAGAATCACCGAATAAGGTCTCCGACGGATGGCTTCCGTCAACTGACCGCCTTCATCATAGCCCACATATCCGGGAGGCGCACCGATCAAACGACTGACCGCATGTTTCTCCTGATATTCGGACATATCTATCCGCACCAGTGCATTTTCGTCATTGAATAAATAGTCCGCAAGGGCTTTCACTAACTCCGTCTTACCTACACCCGTAGAACCAATAAAGATGAACGAACCAATCGGCTTGCGTGGGTCTTGCAGTCCTGCCCGACTCCGACGGATAGCGTTGGAGATGGATACAATCGCTTCATGCTGACCCACAACACGTTTATGGAGTTCTTCTTCCATTCGTAATAGCTTAGAACGCTCACTTTCAAGCATTTTATTGACGGGAATGCCTGTAGCTCGGCTGATAATCTCGGCAATGTGTTCGGCATCCACTTCTTCGCGTAGTAAGCGTCTTTCGGGCGAAATCTCGTTCAGTTCTGCCGTCCACGACTGAATTTCCTTTTCTACATTCACGATTTGCCCGTAACGGATTTCAGCCGCACGTCCCCAATCAGCATTTCGTTCGGCGCGGTCAGCTTCCAAACGGAGCTGTTCGATAGTTTCCTGACCGGTGCGAATCTTTTGTATGATCTCTTTTTCAGATTGCCAACGGGCGCGTAGGGCATCACGTTCTTCTGATAAATTGGCAATTTCTTCCGTGAGTTCGCTGACTTTTCGGTCATCTTTTTCGCGTTTGATGGCTTCCCGTTCGATTTCTAATTGCCGGATGCGACGCTCCAATTCATCCAACTCTTCGGGTAAGGAATCCATCTCCAAACGTAGTTTGGCAGCCGCTTCGTCCATTAAATCAATGGCTTTATCGGGTAAATAACGGTCGGAAATATATCGTTGCGACAATTCCACCGAAGCCACGATAGCACCATCCGTGATTTTCACGCCGTGATGCACTTCATATTTTTCTTTCAACCCGCGTAAGATTGAAATAGCGTCTTCGGGATCAGGCTCATCCACGTAAACGGTTTGGAAGCGACGCTCCAGAGCTTTATCCTTTTCAATGTACTTTTGATATTCCTCCAAGGTCGTTGCGCCGATTGCCCGTAAATCGCCCCGAGCCAAAGCCGGCTTCAAGATATTGGCGGCATCCATTGCTCCTTCGGAAGCTCCAGCACCTACTAAAGTATGGATTTCATCGATAAAAAGGATGATTTGCCCCTCAGAATCAGCAACTTCTTTCACGACGGCTTTCAGGCGTTCTTCAAAATCACCCCTGAATTTTGCTCCTGCAATGAGCGCACCCATGTCTAAGGAAACAACCGTTTTATTCTTCAAGTTTTCAGGAACATCGCCTTGCATGATGCGGAGGGCGATGCCTTCCACGATAGCCGTCTTACCGACACCGGGTTCACCAATAAGGATGGGATTATTTTTACTTCGGCGGGAAAGGATTTGCATCACCCGCCGAATTTCATCATCTCGCCCGATAACGGGGTCTAATTTACCGTCTTTGGCTAATTCCGTGAGGTTTTGGCTGTATTTTTTGAGGGCTTGGTACTGCTGTTCGGCGTTGGGATCGGTAACTTTCTTGCCTCCACGCACTTCGGTTACTACTTTTAGGAGGTCTTTTTCGGTGATGCCCTGATCTTTCAGCAGTTGCGCAACGCGGTCACCTGCTTTCAATAGACCAAGTAGTATATGTTCCAAGCTAACAAATTCATCCTTCAGATTCTTGGCTTCGGTCTTCGCAGATTCTAAGGCTTTGAAGCTATCATTGGACAAATATTGCCCTTGTGCCTCCATTTTGGGGTAAGATTGGATGATTTCATCGGCTTTTTGAGCCAAATAATGCAGATTTACGTCCAATTTTTTAAGCATGAACGGAACAACGGACTCATCTGTTTGAATCATTGCCCGTAGGATATGCGCCGTCTCGATGGCTTGATTGCGGTGATGCAGAGCCAATTCGGCGGCGGCTTGGATGGTTTCTTGGGATTTGAGTGTGAAGTTCTGGAAATTCATAGGTCAATGTTGTTACCGAGAATGCTCAAAACTGATGCTAAGGTAGCATACTGTCCGTAAAAGCAATTTCTGTCAGTAAGTTAACTAATTTTTAGCAGTTTTTATGACAAAAAGACTACTTAGCCTGTCGAAAGGTAAGTAGCTACCGATTGTGCTAGTTGAAAAATAAAAGCGGGCGAGATTATTGCTATCTTACCCGTATCAACAAAATATAAGATGCAAGTTAGTACGGGTTTCAAACCGCCGGAAGGGTTAGAGGATTTATTTTTTCTGTTCTACTATCAGGTGGATGAGTGGATGAAGGCTTATGCCAAGTTACTTCAAGTGCCAAAATGTTCTGATAGTGAGGTCATTATGATCGCTTTGGTGGGGCAGCTGTATGGCAAAAGCGAATTACAGTGGCATAAACACGTCCAGGGAAACTATTTATCCTTGTTTCCCCGACTGCCGGAACGCTCGCGTTATCATCGTCGGGTGAAAAATCTGTACCGAGTAATCGAGGCACTGATGAAAGACCTTGGGGACTACTTGATCCATGAAGCGGAAGCTTTGATCGTTGACAGTCAGCGGGTTCCCGTCTGCGCTTTACCCAGAGAAACCTACGTTGGATGATTCCAAAATGCTGTATGGCAGATGCGTCGCTCAGCAATCCAATTATTGGGGATTTAAGTTATATTTAGCCATTAGTCTTCAAGGCGTGGTGCGCCGAGCTTATTTAAGTCCGGCATCCGAATACGACCTCACCGCCGCGCTACAATCGGGTACTTGTCCGAAACTCATACTGGGGATAAAAGATATATCGGCTTAGAAAAATATCTGGATCATGCTGAAAATCATGTAATTACGCCCAAAAGAAGTAATCAAATAAACCAAAATACACCCCCAAAAAAATATTTGCTCCGCCGGTTTAGAAAAAGGGTGGAATCCGTCAACGCCTTATTATATGTGTAATTAAACATAAAAAATAATAACACCAAGTCCAAATGGGGACTTCAGACCCGCATAGCACTCAAACTCCTCGATTTTAATACGCTCGTCTTGTTTAACCTTTGCTTAGGGATACCCCCCTTGAAAATTACTCAACTAATCCAACGTGAGGTTTGGCTGTTTCCATCGCAAATTCCTTGATTATCAACACTTTTAACCTCACCTAAATCTTCCATGGGCTTTGCGTCCGGTAGTAGAGACAAGGCATGCCTTGTCTCTACGCGGTTCGGTTTCCCATCTTATAAGGGGAAAAGCCTGATTATCAGGCAAATTTTAGCCGAACCTCACGTTAATCCATTAACACAATCGGTAAGTAGCTATTAGACCTCTTTAGTAAGTCTGTGGAAAAATTTGTATTTTTGTGGAATTATTTTAAGGGTTATGGACTGGAACAAGGCAAAACGATTACCGGAAAAACATTTTCGACGGGCTACGGGGCTGACTCCGT
>Ga0209573_1002365_pt1 | contig 24374 bp, 13 predicted proteins | sample TNRBio252014_DNA_FD_185870 | JGI IMG/M metagenome (GOLD analysis project Ga0209573, IMG submission 185870) | Wastewater treatment Type I Accumulibacter community from EBPR Bioreactor in Madison, WI, USA - TNR Reactor_6/25/2014_ DNA (SPAdes)... | ecosystem: Engineered > Bioreactor > EBPR >... | reverse complement strand
TAGTGCTGACCATCACACCGAGCACAAGCAATACGACGACCGCTTCAGCCTGCGATACCTACACCTGGAGCGTGGACGGGCAGTCCTACACGGCTTCCGGTACCTACACCAGCGTGAGCGGGTGCCACACCGAGACCCTGGTGTTGACGATCACACCAAGCACCAGCAACACCACGACCGCCTCCGCCTGTGATACCTACACCTGGAGCGTGGACGGGCAGACCTACACGGCCAGCGGCACCTACACCAGCGTGAGCGGTTGCCATACCGAGACCCTGGTGCTGACCATCACACCGAGCACGAGCAATACGACCACCGTGTCGGCTTGCGACAGCTACACCTGGAGCGTGGATGGCCAGACCTACACGGCTTCCGGTACCTACACCAGCGTGAGCGGGTGCCATACCGAGACCCTGGTGCTGACCATCACACCGAGCACGAGCAATACGACCACCGTGTCGGCTTGCGACAGCTACACCTGGAGCGTGGATGGCCAGACCTACACGGCTTCCGGTACCTACACCAGCGTGAGCGGGTGCCATACCGAGACCCTGGTGTTGACGATCACACCGAGCACAAGCAACACCACGACCGCCTCCGCCTGCGACAGCTACACCTGGAGCGTGGACGGGCAGACCTACACGGCTTCCGGTACCTACACCAGCGTGAGCGGTTGCCACACCGAGACCCTGGTGCTGACGATCACGCCGAGCACAAGCAACACCACGACCGCTTCCGCTTGCGACAGCTACACCTGGAGCGTGGACGGGCAGACCTACACGGCTTCCGGTACCTACACCAGCGTGAGCGGGTGCCATACCGAGACCCTGGTGTTGACGATCACACCGAGCACAAGCAACACCACGACCGCTTCCGCTTGCGACAGCTACACCTGGAGCGTGGACGGGCAGACCTACACGGCCAGTGGTACCTACACCAGCGTGAGCGGGTGCCATACCGAGACCCTGGTGTTGACGATCACACCGAGCACAAGCAACACGACCACCGCTTCCGCCTGTGATACCTACACCTGGAGCGTGGACGGGCAGACCTACACCACCAGCGGTACCTACACCAGCATGAGCGGTTGCCATACCGAGACCTTAGTGCTGACGATCACGCCATCACTTTCTCCGACCTGGACATCACCAGGGGCGGTTTGTTCCAACGATCCATCAATTTCTCTCACAGGCTTGGCGACCGTACAAGGTGGCGCTTGGTCCGGGGTTGGCGTTTTCGGAACATCATTCTACCCAGGAGCTGTGACCGGCTCGAGCTTGGTGACCTACACGATCGGAACCGGGGATTGTGCTCGATCGGAAACTCACCAGATCGTTGTCAACATGGCTCCGATCGCTGATGCTGGCACCGACCGATCCGTCTGTGGCTTTGAGACCACTATGAATGCCCACCTGGTGAGCGGTACCGGCACATGGACCACCGGTTCGGCAGTGCTGATCAGTGCACCGAACATTGATTCCAGCCTGGTATCCGCCGCACAAGCCGGCACATACACGCTTACCTGGACCGTGGTGCAGGACGGATGCTCCGCATCGGACACTGCGTTGGTCACTTTCCACGATCCGGTGGTAGGGCTGATCGTGAATGCCGGACCGGACCAGACGCTTGAAGTGAACACCAGTACAATGATCGAGGCCGAGGTACCGGAAGGCGTATCCGTTAATTGGTCCGTGATCAGTGGTGCGGGGATCTTCGCTCAAGCCGATGCGCCGACCACCCAGGTGGAAGAACTCGCGCTTGGGCTGAATGTCATCCTGATCCATGCCACGTTGGGTGAATGCCCTGCTGGTTCCGACACCTTACGCATCGAGGTCAAGGACTTCTTCGTCCCGGCTGGCTTCTCCCCGAATGCGGATGGTGTGAACGACCAGTTCGTCATCACCGGTATGGCCCAATATCCAGGCAGCCGCTTGCTGGTATTCAACCGCTGGGGGCAAAAGGTCTACGACAACGCTTCGTACGACAACAGTTGGGACGGCCGGGGCGAGAATGGCACAGACCTGCCGGATGACACCTACTTCTATACCCTGAACCTGAACGGTGACGACACGTACAACGGCTACATCGTGATCAAGCGATGAGGAAACACCTACACTTCATAGCCTTTGTGTGCCCGTTGATCGCAACGATCTGTTACGGGCAACACACTCCCCTTACAAGCCAATACCTGTTCAATGGGCTGGTGATCAATCCAGCCTATGCCGGTAGCCGCGATGCATTGGCGGCGAATTTGACCTACCGCCACCAATGGGTCGGTTTCGACGGGGCACCGGTGACGCAGATGTTCAGCATCCATGCCCCGATCGGCCGAAGGAAACTTGGCGCGGGATTCCTCGTATACAACGACCGCATCGGCGTAAGCCAGGAGACCGGTGTATTCACGAACAATGCCTATCGCATCCGTCTGGGTAAGGGGAAACTCGCTTTCGGCATCGGTGCCGGATTCACGTTCGTGCGCAGTGCTTGGACCCAGGTCGCTATCCAACAGGCGAATGATGCCGCCTTCGCAGCCGACCAGCACAGCGCGATCCGTCCGAACTTCAGCGGTGGGGCCTATTACCACACCAAGACCTGGTTCATCGGCCTATCCTCGCCCTTCCTCATGTTGCACCGCTACCCGTCCGGAAAGGAGGGATTCAGCATTTCAGCGGCACGCGCCGATCTGCAACCCATGCTCACCGGGGGGTACCTGTTCAAGATCACCCGCGACATCAAAATGAAGCCGAGCACCCTCATCCGCTACCGGCGTTCAAGTGGCGTTCAGGCCGATCTGAGCACGCACCTGATCCTCAAGGACCGACTCTGGGTCGGTGCTTCATACCGTACCGGGGATGCCCTGATCGCCTCGGTCGATGTACTTCCCACCCCGCAATGGCGCATCGGATATGCTTACGACCTTGGTCTTTCGCGTCTACGTGTCGGCCACCAAGGTTCGCATGAAGTGATGCTCCAATACGAATTCGGATACCGCATCCGGGTAAAAGACCCACGTTACTTCTGATGCGTCTCCACCATTGCATAGCGGCATTCCTCGCACTGGCCACCGCCACCACGGCCACAGCCCAGGAGATCATCGAGGAACGGCTCGTGGACCTCGGCCCAATGGCCGAGGATTACGCCCCCATCGCCCTCGACTCCGGCATCGTTTTCTGCTCGGTGCGCGAAACGGCTGCCACGGTTTCGTTCAAGGATGACGAGACCGGCAAACCGCTATCCGACCTTTTCTGGGCACCATTCAACCAGGAGAAGGTGGGGCAAGTGACCCTGTTCAGCGCCAACCTCACCACACCGGTGAACGAAGGCCCGGCAGCATTCACCGATGGTTTCACGACCATCTGCTATACCCGCAACCTCGTTCTACCCAAGAAACTATCCAATCTGCGCGGTGCGAAAGCCCAGCTCGGGCTCTTCTTCTCACACCTCGTAGCTGGCGCTTGGTCCGCTCCGACCCCTTTCGAACACAACTCCGAGAAGCACTCGATCATGCATCCGGCCTTCAGCCCCGATGGTCGCACGCTCCTCTTCGCCGGAAACCTTGAAGGCGGTTCCGGTGGCATGGACCTGTTCATCTGTCACCGTACCGCGGGTGGCTGGAGCCTCCCCGAGAACCTCGGCCCGACCATCAACGGACCTGGGAACGACGTTTACCCAGCGCTCGGACCCGACGGCAGCCTCTACTTCGCCAGCGACCGCAGTGGTGGCCCCGGAAAGCTCGACCTGTATCAGGCCATCCCAAGCGGTAGTGGTTGGGTGGATCCCTCCGTGCTCCCCGAACCGTTCAACTCCACAGGGAACGACATCTCGATCGCCTTCGACCGGAGTGGTCGCAACGGCTTCTTCAGTAGCGATCGCAGTGGGATCGACCGGATCCATGCCTTCAAGCGCACGGTCCCGAAATTCCGTGACTGCACCCCGCAGCAGCCGCATAACTATTGCTACGCCTTCCGTGCAAAACCGCATGCCGCCACAAAAGACCTGCCTTTGGACCACTACTGGGACCTGGGCGATGGTACCCGTGTGAAAGGTCTGCGTGCGGAACACTGCTATCAACAGCCGGGCACCTACCAAGTGCGTTCCATCCTTGTTGATCGCAAGACCGGGACAACCTTCCACACCTTGAAAAGCCACGAATTCGAGGTGCGGGATATCCAGCAGGCTTGGATCAACGCACCGGATACCGTGCGCACCGGGCGTGCCCTGGGCCTTGATGCCCGTCTCACCGACCTTCCAGGTTTCGCAGCCGCCGAGTATCACTGGGACCTTGGTGACGGTTCAGTAATGACCGGTGACCGGGTCCAACACACGTTCCGGACGGCTGGCACCTACACGGTCCGGCTCGATGTGCTCTCCGCTCCCGGTGGCGATGGGGCGATCACCAACCACTGTAATACCCGTCCGGTGGTGGTCATTGACCGCTTCAAGGAACACGAGGACCTCACGGTGGTCGCCTACCAGGATGCGGTCGGCATCACGCACAGTTTCGAGTTCCAGGAACTACCCTTCGATCAGTTGGGCATGTCGGCCGATGAGAATGGGGACGTGGCCTTCGCCGTGGAACTCTTCGCGTCCAAGGAACGCATGAGCCTGGACGACCCCAAGTTCACCCGGATCAAGAAATTCTACCGTGTGGTGGAACGATTCGACCCGGAGCGTGGGGTGTACACCTACTCGGTGGGTGAGACCAAGAACATGGAAGAGTTGTACGAGGTGTACAAGAAGGTCAAGGAACTACAGTTCATCGATGCCGAGGTACATACGTTGCAGATCGAGAAGCTGATGGACCTGAGCGCGCTGGACCTGGGAGCAGTCCAGGACCTCAATCGCACCAAACTGCGCACCAATGCCATCCACTTCGCTTACAAGAGCGCCGAACTCGGTGATGGATCGGGACAGGTGCTGCAACAGATGATCGACCTCATGCGCCAGCATCCGGAACTGCAACTGGTCATCGAGGCGCACACCGATGATGTCGGTAGCCGAGCGTACAATATGGATCTCTCCCAGCAACGCGCCCAGAGCGTGACGAGCTACCTGCTTGCCAATGGGGTGAGCAACGACCGCTTGATCCCGGTGGGCCACGGGAAGAACCAGCCCATCGCAAGTAACCGGACGGAGGAAGGGCGCAGCCGGAACCGACGCGTGGAATTCCGCGTGACGGTGAAGGATGAACAGCAAGCCTTCCAGAAGACGCGCTAAGGACCGCGTCAGCCCTAAGGGTCGCATCAATATCACACACAGGCCACCTCGAATGGTCCGTGGAGCGGTGCTGCACCTCCGATCCTGCGCGGTACTTTCGTGACCATGCCCCGGTCACGTACTTGGTGCCTAACCCTCCTGGCCTTGCTCGCTTGCCCTGTCCTACGGGCCCAGGATACCGCACCACTGATCGAGAACCGTGGCCAGTGGCCCACTGCTGTGACGCACCGGGCCGAACTCAGGGATGCCACGGTATGGATAGAGCGCGGCGCGATCCTGATCGACCGGTTCGATGGTGCTGCGATGGAGGCCGTTGCTCATGCGCATGTGTCCGGCGAGCGTCCGCCGGTAATGATCCGCCATCATGCATTCCGCATGGAACTGCGCGGTGCGCGAGAGTCGGCCAGCACCGAAGCCACTGGGGTGAAGCGTGGCACCTACCACTACATACACGGCAATGACCCCGCACGACGGGGGCGGAATTGCCACGCATTCAGTGCGGTGGTCCAGCACGATGTGCTTCCAGGGATCGACCTGCGGGTACGCGCCATGGGCAACAGGGTGAAGTATGACCTGATCGTGGCTCCAGGGGCCGATCCTGCGCAGATCGCCTTCTCATACGTTGGGGTCGATAGCGTGCATCACGATCCGGATCGGCTCACATTGTTCACTTCCCTGGGGACGTTCACCGAGCGGATCCCGCTGGCCTACCAGGAGATCGGCGGGGTCCGATCCATCGTGCCATGCACCTATACCACAAGGGATGGAGCGATCGGGTTCGACGCAGGCCCCTACGATCACGACCATCCGCTCATCATCGATCCCACGCTGGTCTTCAGTACATACTCCGGCTCCTTCGCGAACAACTTCGGCTATACGGCCACCTTCGACCGGGATGGTTTCCTGTACAGCGGGAGCTCCGCTTTCGGCCAGGGCTATCCGATCACCCTTGGCGCGTACCAGACCACCCATGCAGGAGGAGATGGTCTCAACGACGGTATTGACATCGCACTGAGCAAGTACGATACCACCGGGACCTTCCTCGTTTGGAGCACTTATCTCGGCGGGAGCAGTGACGAGCTTCCCCATAGCCTCGTGGTGAACGACAACGACGAGCTCTTCGTGTACGGCACGACCAGTTCACTGGACTTCCCCACCACCGCAGGTGCTTTCGATACCAGCTTCAACGGCGGCACCGCGCTGAACCTCACCAATGGTCTGGGTGCGAGCTACCCCAACGGGGCGGACATCATCGTGGCCCGATTAAGTGCCGATGGAAGCAACCTGTTGGCAAGCACCTACTTCGGTGGAAATGCCAACGATGGCATGAACACCGCCGCAGGCCTCAAGTTCAACTATGCCGATGAGATCCGCGGGGAGGTGCTCCTGGACGCGAATGACAATGTGTACATCGCGAGCAGCACCGCCAGCAACAACCTACCGACCACAGCGAACACCTTGGCACCGACGTATGGGGGTGGGCCGCAGGACGGGGTGCTGCTGAAGTTGGACGCCGATCTCGCCAACCTGTTCTGGTGTACCTATTTCGGAGGTTCCCAGGCCGATGCCGTGTACAACATCGAATTGAGCAGCACGGATGGATTGTATATCGCTGGTGGGACACGGAGCCCCGACCTCCCGGTCTCCGCGAACGCCTTCCAGAGCGCCTTCCAAGGTGGCACCGCGGATGGGTTCGTGGCGGAAGTGGCCACGGATGGCACCGCTACGTTGGCCTGCACCTATTTCGGAAGTGGCGGCTATGACCAGTGCTATTTCGCCGACCTGGACCAGAACGGGGATATCTTCCTCTTCGGGCAGACCCAGGCCACAGCGGGCCAGTTCGTGGTGAATGCGACCTATGGCCAACCGAACGCCGGGCAATTCATCGCGAAGCTCGACCCCGCGCTCACCACGATCCTGATCGGCACCCGTTTCGGACAGGGCGATGGACAGCCGGACATCTCGCCGACCGCCTTCCTCGTGGACTATTGCAACAAGATCTACGTGAGCGGTTGGGGTAGTGCGATACAGGGCGGGACGTTGAGCACCACCGGCCTGCCCGTGACCGCTGATGCGTTCCAGACCACCACCGATGGCAATGACTTCTACCTCGCCGTCCTGGATATCGACCTGAGCGCCTTGTTCTATGCCACGTACTTCGGCGGGGGCGTGAGCAGCGAGCATGTGGATGGGGGTACCAGCCGATTCGATCGTAGAGGCCGTGTGTACCAGAGCGCCTGTGCAGGGTGTGGTGGCAACTCCGATCTCCCGATCCAACCGATGCCCGGCGCCGTAAGCGCGACGAACAATAGTGGCGCCTGCAATAATGCGGTGTTCAAGTTCGACATGGGCCTACCCGTGGTGGTGGCCGATTTCAACAGCACGGTGAACTGCCTCCCCGCTCCGGTCGCCTTCACCAATACAAGTCATGGGGCTTCAGGTTATGAATGGTCCTTCGGTGATGGCACGACCAGCACACTCGCCAACCCTGCACACAACTATGCGACACCGGGGCTGTACACCGTGCAGCTCGTGGCGACGCATCCGGATGCGTGCAACCAAAGCGATACGACCTACCGGCAGGTCGTGGTGCTCGGCGCGGCGGCAGAGGACCTTCCCGATACGACCGTGTGTGCCGGTGGAAGTGTACAGATCGGCCTGCTGCCCATCGCCGCACCGGGGATCAGCTACCAATGGGCCCCAGGAACCGGCCTGAGCAATGCGAACGTGGCGAACCCGATCGCGACCCCTTCAACCTCCACGACCTATACCTTGACGGTGAGCAATGGCACCTGCAACTCCGTAATGGAACAGACCGTGAACGTGCATGATCCGCGCATCGATGCCGGGGCGGACCGCACGCTTTGCGGACCGGATGCACAGACGACGTTGATGGCTGACGGCAGCGGCGGGATCGCCAGCTTCCAATGGTCCTCCACCAATGCCTTTTCCGACACCTTGAACACCACACCACAGGACAGCACGGCGAATGTGACCATGACCAACGCGGGGTGGTTCTTCGTGCTGGGTATACGCGATGGTTGCCGGGCAATTGACAGTGTGTTCATCCATGTGGAGCTCGGCGCCATCGCACTGAACCCAACGGAACCGATCTGCAACGGCGATACGGCCACCATCACCCTGAGCGGCGCTGATGGCGGATCCTCGATCCTGTGGTATCCAGAGGACCACTTGGTCTCCGGGCAAGGCACTGCTGCGATCCGCGTTGCGCCACCGACCTCAACGACCTATTCCGTGGAAGTGACCTCCCCGTTCGGCTGCATCTGGAATGCCGATGCCGAGGTCGTGGTGTCGCCGGTGATCGGGTCCAGCCTCAGTGCGACCGCCACGCCTTCGATCCTTATTGGCAGCGGCACCAGCCAGTTGGAAGCCTTGCCTGCGGGTCTTCAATACGGCTGGACCCCTGCGCAACCATTGGATGACCCCACCATCCGCACCCCTACCGCGACCATTACGACCACCACCCTGTTCACCGTGGCGATCACCGATGGCATCTGCACAAAGGATGCGTCCGTACTGGTGGAGGTACGCGAGTTGATCTGCGACGAACCCGACATCTTCGTACCGAACACCTTCACACCGAACGGCGATGGACAGAACGACATCCTCTTCGTAAGGGGACGCAACATCGCCTCGCTCGAATTCCTGGTCTTCGACCGGTGGGGCGAACTCGTCTTCACGACCAACGATGCGGCCCATGGCTGGGATGGCACCTTCCAGGGGCGGCCGGTGGACCCCGCCGTCTTCGTCTATCACCTCACGGCCTATTGCCTGGATGGTCAGCGTTATTTCACGAAGGGGAATGTGACCGTTGTGCGATGAAATACAGGAGCGCGTGGCGTGTAACGAATGGTGAGTGCATCCTCATGGGCATAACTGCACGCGCTACCCGCCTATTCACCACGCGCCACTTCCATTGCCTCGGAGCACTGTCCTTCCTCTTCCTGACGTCCTCGATCCGAAGCACCGCGCAGGACATCCACTTCTCCCAATTCTTCAACGCGCCCCTGGCCTCGGGTCCGGCCTTGATCGGCGCCTTCGACGGAGACTATCGGTTCAATGGGATCTTCAGGCAGCAATGGCGTGCAGTGACACAGCCCTACCGCACCTTCGCCTTTGGTGCGGATGCGGCCAATGCCGCCGGTGTGCAAGGGCTTGGACTTGGCGCATGGTTGTACAACGACAAGGCCGGGGACAGCCGCATGGACCAGACGCATCTGAGCATCGGTGCAAGCTGGACAAGCCGGTTCGGTATGAAGAAGCGGCACGCACTCACCGGGGGCATCCAGTTCGGCTTCACCACCCTTTCGCTCGACCCCTCCGCCCTCACCTTCGACAACCAGTACAACGGTTACTACTTCGACCCGAACCTCGGAACCGGCGAACAGTTCGCACGCAGTTCCTCCGCACATCCCGACCTGCACACCGGCGCCAGCTACCGGTACCGTCTGGATGACCGCACGACCGTTCAGGTCGGCTTCGGCCTGTTCAACCTCACCACACCAGGCATCCGTTTCCTGGACGGCCCGGACACCGAACTCGACCTCCGAACAAGCAGCCATCTCCTACTGGCCTTTCCGGTCAGCAAGCACCTCGACCTCTTGCCCGTGGTACAGGCCATGGCCCAAGGGGAGTACCTCGAGGTCGTGATCGGATCGAACCTGCGCTACATCCTGCTGGAACGTTATGGCCTGAATCGGGCGGTACGCTTCGGCGCCCATTACCGCACAGCCGATGCAGGGTACATCCACGTGGGCTTGGAACACGACGACTGGACCTTCGGCCTGAGCTACGACATCAACACCAGCGCCCTGGTACCTGCAAGCCGCTATCGCGGCGCCATTGAACTCACCGCCATCCGCATCCTGCGGAAACGACCGCCCGTGCCTGTACACTTCAAAGCCTGCCCGCCACAGATCTGAGCATGAGTATGAACGTCCGATATGGAATTGTAGGCGGGAGTACAAGAGCAAGGAAGTGCGAGGGTGGCTGCCTGCGAGCTATGCGGCGGTTCCTCTCCCACCCTCGCACCCTCGCACCCTCACTCCTCCTCCTCTTTATGGCACCCGGTGCGCCGGCTCAATCCGTGGAGCAATGGGCCGCCTGGGGCGATGCGGCCTTTGCAAAAGAGGAATACTATGGCGCCTCTCGTTTCTACGCGGGGGCGTTGGCCCTTGAGCCCGGCCGCATGAACCTGCAGTGGAAGCAGGCCGAGGCCTGCCGGATGAGCCACCAGTACCCGAAGGCGGTCGATCTCTATCTCCGCGTGTACCAGAAGGATGCCGGTCGCACACACCCCGATGCGCTGAGGTGGCTCGGTGAAATGCAATTGTGTGATGAGCGATACGAGGATGCACGTTCCACCTGGACCAAGGTGCTGCACAAGGAGAAGGACAAGGGATCGGTGACCGCCGAACGGGCCCGAAAGGCCATTGCCGGTTGTGACCTGGCCGGAACCACGCGCACCAGCGACTTCCAAGTGGAACATCTTCCCGATCCCGTCAACACCATTGACAGTGAGTTCGGCGCACGGACCGACACCCAAGGTGTGCTTTGGTTCAGCAGCCTTCGTGGTGAGTTGAACGACGAGGACGAAGTGATCGACACCGCCGCGTACCGGATCGGCTCCTTCAGCAGCCAACAAGGCACACAAGGCTGGAACGAACCCGAGGCGGTCGACCCGCACGGCACAGCGAACCTGATGTGGGCCGCCGATGGTCGGGCCTATTTCACGGCGATCGCTCCGGATGGAACAAAGCACATCGCCACGCACAACGCACAAGGCGCAGCACGAGCGGTCGCCGGTCTTGAAGCATTCCCCGACGCCACACAACCCTGGGCCACGGTGATCGACGGTCGAGGTATGCTCTTCTTCGCTGCCACGGATGGCGAGGGTGACTCGGATATCTGGTACGGCGAGATCATCGGGGACAGCCTGGCCAACATCCGCAATGCGGGGGACCGGATCAATTCACCCGGCAACGAGGTAACGCCATGCTTCGATCCGACCACGGGTCACTTGTGGTTCAGCAGCGACTTCCACGCCGGTCTGGGTGGCTTCGACATCTTCCGTTCCATTTGGGGCGGTGACGGTGGACCGGAGAATGTTTCCGCGCTGAACTCCTCCGCCAACGACCTGTATCCCGTTTACGATGCAGCCTCCGGGATCGGTTGGCTCACCAGCAACCGCAAGGGCTCCTTCGCCGACAAGGGCGAGACCTGCTGCAATGATCTTTACCGCTTCACCCGAACGGATCAAAGGAGGGATCCGGAGCCGACCACCACTGCGCGGACCGACAACATCCCGCCCCGCCAGGAGATGGTGGTGGATGCATTGTTGCGGATGAACGATGAACTACCGTTGAAACTGTATTTCCACAACGATGAACCGGAGCCGCGTTCCTGGTCCACCACCACACGACAGACCTATGGGGCGACCTTCGATACCTATCGATCCCTTTACCCTACCTATGTCTCCACGAATAAGGACACAGCGGCCATCCAAGCGTTCCTTCAGCAGGAGGCCGAACGTGGAAGGTCGGACCTGGACCGCCTCGTGCAAGCCCTGCTCATGGCGCTCAGCAGTGGTACCCAGGTCACGCTCGAGGTGCGGGGCCATGCCAGCCCACTCGCTCGGAATGACTACAACCGGAACCTGAGCCAACGCCGGATCGAGAGCCTGCGGAACCACCTGCGCGAAGTGGATAATGGCCAACTGCGCGGCTTCATGGACAGCACCGCGACCAACGGTGGAAAGTTGCGCCTGCGTGCGCTCCCTTTCGGGGAGGAACGCGCGGTCGCCGGGGTGAGCGACGACATCAAGGCACTTGATCGATCGGTGTTCAGTCCCGAAGCAGCACGCGAACGGCGCATCGAGGTGGAACGCATCGTGGTGGAGCAAGCGGCCATCCCACTGGAACCGGCAATGACCTTCGACATGGGCATTGCGCGGCAAGGGGAACCTCTTGTTCTCCCTATTCCGGTGAGGAACCACACGGCTGCCCCCCTCCGTATCGTACGTGGCACAGCTTCCTGCGAATGTGTGACGGTGGAGATCCCATCCGCAGCCATTCCACCGGGTGGATCAAGTACCTTCACCCTGCACTACAACGGCCGTGTCAGACCCGGACCTCTCGTGCGTACCATCGACCTGGAGGTGGAAGGTACCGATGCTCCGTTCGTGTTGACCATCCTCGGGAACGTGACCCCATGACCATGGAACTCCTCCTACTTTCCAACTCCACCCTGCCCGGCGAGTCCTTCTTCCAGTGGCCCCGCACCTACGTCGCTTCCTTCCTGAAAGGTCGCAAACGCCTCGCCTTCGTACCCTTCGCCGCTACGGAGGATCAGTTGGATGCCTACGTGGAACGGGTCACACCGATCTTCGGGGAGATGGGATGCGAGGTCATGAGCCTGCATCGCGAGCAGGATCCGGCACGGACGCTATCCGGATGTGATGCCGTGGCCGTGGGTGGAGGCAATTCGTTCCTGCTCCTGCGCACACTGTACCGCACCGGTTTGATCCGCGCCATGGCGAACCGTGTGAAGGATGGACTGCCTTATCTCGGCTGGAGCGCCGGCAGCAATGTGGCCTGCCCCACGATCATGACCACCAACGACATGCCCATCGTGGAACCGCCATCACTCAAGGCCATGCACCTGGTGCCATTCCAGATCAACCCGCACTACACCGAGTCCACGATCCCCGGCCACGGTGGTGAAAGCCGGGACCAACGGATCGCCGAATTCCTGGCCCTGAACCCTTCCGTTAAGGTGGCTGGCCTGCGGGAGGGATCCTTGTTGCACTTGCAACATGATCGGATCACCCTGCACGGCAAGGACATGCAACTGTTCCAAGCCGGTGCAGCGGTCCATACCGTGCCGGAAGGAAGCCAACTTCACATCGACCTCCGACCGATCAAGGATCACTGACAAGGACCCCTTCACAACTCCGAGGTAGAGACCAGTTCCCGCAAGGGCTGCGGAAGGAACTTTGCCATTGCCTCCGTGCCTCATCCTGCGGAGGTCAGCCACATGCCGACCCCGGCCGACATCCCCGAAGAACCAGGGGCTATCAAGGCGTTCCTGCAAGCTCTGGGCATGGACCTGCTGATCCTGGTCAAGATCGCGGCCATCATCGCGGCGGCCTGGCTCGTGGAACGCATCATGTACCTGATCCTGCGGCGGGGGTATGCACGCCGCAAGGCCAAGGGGCGCGATGAGTTCACCCAGTACCGGTTCCTGCGCAATGCGGTGCGCACCGTCGTGGTGGTCTGCACCTTCTTCGCGGTGATCTATGCCATCCCTTCGCTGCGCTCATTCGCCTTCACGCTCTTCGCCGGGGCGGGCCTGCTGGTGGCCATCCTCGGCTTTGCCGCGCAGAAGGCGTTCAGCGATATCATCAGTGGCATCTTCATCGTATCCTTCAAACCATTTCGCGTGGGCGATGTGATCCAAGTGGGGCAGCAGGGGCTATTCGGCACCGTGGAGGACATCAACCTGCGGCACACCACCTTCCTCACCTTCGAGAACCGCCGCGTGGTGATCCCCAACTCCATCATCGGCGAGGAGCGTATCGTCAACAGCAGCATCCGCGAAGAGGCCACCTGCCAGTTCGTGGAGGTCCCGGTGGCCGTTGATGCCGACCTGAACAAGGTGAGGCGGATCATGCAGGAAGAGGCCAAGGCCCATCCGGCCCAGTTCGATAAACGCAGCCCCGAAGAGCACGCGGCTGGCGAGCCGGAAGTTGCCGTTCGGCTGGTCGATATCCGGGAAGGAAGCCTGCTTATGCGCGCCTATGTGTGGGCCCCCGATCCGGTGACCGCACGCGTGATGCGCTATGAACTCAACGAAAGCATCCTGAAACGGCTGGCCGAGGAACACATCGGTGTGGCCGTGCCGATGCGCCACTTCGTCCAACACAATCCCTTCAGCCTCTATGGCGCTGGGACCAACGACCGTTCGCACGGGCAACATGCATGAAGAAGGTGCGCCATCGTTCCGGTAAGGCGGGCCTCTCCCCCGGATCCTTCGTGAGCGTGGACGACAGCCTTGGCGCCAGCACCAACATCCGGCTCTTTGAATACGGTCCGGATCGCATCGTCGAACGCCGCATTGCCACCATCCAGGAATTCCTGGCACCCGATCCGGGCTGTACCAACGTATGGATCGATATCGATGGCCTGAACAACGGCGGCACCATCCAGTCCATCGGTGAACGCTACGACCTGCATCCTCTCCTGATGGAGGATGTACTGAACACCGACCATCGGCCCAAGGTGGAGGAATACCACGATTCGCTCTTCATCGTGGCCAAGATGCTGAGCCTGGATGAGGAGACCGGCGGCATCCACAGCGAACAGATCTGCTTCGTGCTGCGTGAAGGACTGGTGATCTCCTTCCAGGAACGGCCGGGCGACGTGCTGGAACCGGTGCGCGAACGCCTGCGCCAAGGCATGGGCAAGATGCGCCGCGCAAGGGCGGACTATCTCGTGTATGCCCTGCTCGACGTGATCGTGGACCATTACTTCCTGATCGTGGAGGCACTGGGCCAACGTATCGAGGCCCTCGAACGAAAGGTGATGCTGAAACCGGGCAACGAGGACCTGCTCACCATCCAGGAACTGCGCAGCCTCCTGATCGGGGTGAACCGGTTCGTGATGCCCACCCGCGAACTGGCAGGCCGCCTCAATACCTTACAGAACCCGCTGATCGACAAGGGAACCCGCCGGTACATCAACGACCTTCAGGACCACACGGTGTACATCGCCGAGACGATCACCACCGATCGCGAGATCCTGGCCAGCTTGGAGAACACCTACCACGCCGGCCAGAACGCGCGCATGGCCCAGGTGATGAAGCTGCTCACCGTGATCAGCACCATTTTCATCCCGCTCACCTTCGTGGTAGGGGTTTACGGCATGAACTTCGACCACATGCCGGAATTGCGCTGGCACTATGGCTATTTCCTGGTGATGGGGGTCATGCTGGTGATCGCCGTGGCCATGCTGATCTGGTTCCGCCGGAAGCGGTGGATCTAGTGTTGCAACCACTGCTGAGCCGATGATGAATATCCGGATCCCGGCCTTTCCACACTTATCATGGCGAATGGTGAAAAAGTGAGAGGGTGCGAGGGTTTTTAGCGCTCGCACTTTCGCACCCTGCCACCCATGATCGACCATTTCTTCTCCACCATATCGGTAATACCCTCTCCCCCTTTCACTCCCCCTCGACGTTGGAACTTCTTCCGCCGTACGGCGGGTCCACTACAACGGGCATGTTCCGCCCCAGCCGAGGCGTGACGAAGCGCTTGCATGCATGCGAAAAAGGGGTGGCCCTTCAGTTGGCCAACATGGAAATCACCACATTAGCTGCACCAAGGTGACGCGGGGCCATCTCATGGTTTTCCAGTATTGTGGCTTGGCATCCCACCGGCCACTTTTGTACGCCATGGATACACCCCCACTCACCATCCTGCTGGTGGACGACCAGTCCATGTTCCTGGATGGGATCGAAAGCCTGTTGGCGCGCCTGCCCGAAGTACAGGTGGTCGCCAAAGCGACCAATGGTTTGGACGCCCTCGCCAAGGTGACCCTGCACAAGCCGGACCTGGTGCTCATGGACATCAACATGCCCCACATGGACGGCATCGAGGCCAGCAAGCACATCCGCAAGGCCAACCCAGCCACCCGTGTGATCGCCCTAAGCATGTATGGCCACCGTGAGTTCGTGCTGGAACTGCTCGACAGCGGGGTGGGCGGCTACCTGTTGAAGACCGCCGGCAAGGACGAACTGCTCACCGCGATCCGCACCGTGGCCCAAGGCGATCAATACGTCGCACAAGAATTGCGCACCCTGGCCAACAAGGCGGACCGCAACCACGACCGTGAAGGGGAGACCCGGTACGGCCCCCTTACAAGCCGCGAAATGCAGGTGGTGAAATTGATCCTGCATGAACGCACCACGGCGGAGATCGCGGCCGAACTCTTTCTGAGCACGACCACGGTAGAAACCCACCGAAGGAACATCATGCATAAATTGGATGTCCGCAACACCGCCGGCCTGGTGAAATACGCCATGGAACGGGGGTGGGGCGCTTAACAACCACGAAACACCCGTCCAACCATGACCTTTACCGCCAAAGTGCTCCCTCCCGAGAATGGAAAATTGGTACAAGTGGAATTCACGTGGCCCGACGGATACGAGATCCTCGGTACAGAGGAAGACCTCAAGGACGGCCGATTCTTCATCTGTTTCCTTGGCGAAGCGCCGGGAAGATCATCGGGATCCAACACATTTGATACGCAGATCCAACAAAACGACGACAAAACCAACGCACATTCCTTGACGGCGATCGCCATCCTGGGTGCGGGGGTGAAGGCCCAGGACCGCAGGCTCGTCAAGGACGGGCGGAAGGAGGCGTAAGGGGCGATCCGCGATGGCCGCACTGTTGCACCATTCCCACCATGGGCAGGTCTGGCTGTTCATGATCGATCGGTCCGTGCGTCGCCTTAGGCGATCGTTCCATTCCGGTGTCATGGTCGTGTTCTGGCTCAGTGCGTTGCACGCTGGGGCACAGTCCCTTTCCGTACGTGAGAAGGCCGAGGCGTGCTACGCCCGATCCACACGCCTGATCACCAGTGATCGCATGGTGGAACATCAGCGACTGATCGATTCGCTCGCTACCGCACGCAATGGTTCTGCATCGGACTCGGTGCTCCATGTGCTGCTGCGTGCACGCCACATGCGCCATGTCGGACAGTTGCAACGCGCTTACCAACTGCTCGATTCCCTCGCCAGCGCCGACAGCGGGCTCGACCCCTACTTCGCCTACCTCGACCACTACCAGCAAGCCAAATCACTCCAGGACCTGGGAATACATGAAAAGGCCAAAGTGGAAGCGCGGCTTGCGATCACTGCGGCTGCTGAGGCCGGCCTTCCGGAAAGGGCGATGCAGATGGAACTGCTCCTCTGCGAGATCGACCTGCATGGTGATTCGTTGCACGAGGCACAAGCCTGCTTTTCCCGCGCCCTGGCCGATGCACGCAGAACGGATCACACCGAAGGGATCTGCCGCGCGCTGATCGGGATCGGCAATGTGTACTACGCCCAGGAACAGGATTCGGCGGCCTTGACCTACTACGAACAGGCCCTGGCCGTGGCACGTGATCGCCATGAATCGAGCCTCACGGTGAGCGCACTGCTCAATATGGGCGCCTCGCTCTCCTACACCGTCGGCCCCGATTCCGCGATAGGACTGTACCGTTCGGTGCTTGATACGGCCACCAGCAGGAGCCTCGATGCCTCGTTCCGCGCCGATCTGCTCACCAACATGGCCAGCATGCTGAGCGACATCGATGAGCATGGAGCCGCTCTCGCGTTCACCGACTCGGCCCTTGCGCTACAGGCTGCCCTGCATGACACCTCCAGCATGGCGTATTCGCACCTCTTCAAAGCCACGGCGCTCTGGCACCTGGATAGAAGGAATGAAGCCGTGGACCAGGCACTTTTGGCCCGTGATCGTTCCGGGTCCATCGACCTGAAGGTCCGGGCAACCAAAAAGGCTGCGGATTACCTTCGAGCGATCGGCCGTACGGAGGAGGCCTTTGTGCTACTGAACGAGTACACCACGCTTGCCGATAGCGTAGCACGATCGCGATACAACACCGGTGTGGCCGGGGCACAGGTCCGCTTCGAGACCTCCGAGAAAGAACGGCGAATTGCCGAACAGGATCAAGCGCTGGAACTTGCAGCAGCCAACGACCGCCGCAAGTCCACCCAGCGCAACGCCTTCATCGTGGCCACGGCACTCCTGATCCTCCTTGCCCTCCTACTCTACCGCAACATCCGACACCGAGCACGGCTTGCACGGAAAGAAGAAGAACTGCACCATGAACAAGTGGACCAGCTCCTGAGCCAACAGGAGATCAAGAGCATCAACGCCATGCTCGAAGGCCAGGAGAAGGAACGCGAGCGTGTGAGCAAGGAGCTGCACGACCACGTGGGCCATTTGCTCGGTACCATCAAACACCAGCTGGGCGAATTGCAGACGCAGGTGGCCGACGTGAAGTCCGAACAGACCGCGCAGTACCAGAAGGTGAGCGGCCTGCTGGACAATGCCGCTGGCGAGCTGCGCCGCATCAGCCACGACATGGCCGCCGCCACACTCAACCGCTTCGGACTGGAGAAAGCGCTGAAGGACCTGAGCGATACGCTGCACATCAACGGCCGCCTGCAGGTGGAACTGAACACATTCGGGCTGGAGCGCCCGCTGGAACGTGGTGTGGAGATCGCTGTGTACCGCATCATCCAGGAAGCGGTGAGCAATGCACTGAAGCACGCCAAGGCCACGGAGCTCACCATCGGCGTTACGCATGCACCCGGGCGCCTGAGCGTGGTGGTGAGCGATAACGGCATCGGCTTCGACACATCCGCGACGAACGGCGGTGTGGGCCTGGGGAACATCCGCGCACGGGCCGTGGCACTTGGGGCGCTGGTGCAGATCGACAGCACACCGGGTAAAGGCACTACCGTCAATGTGGAGTGCGCGGTATTGGAATGAAGCCGTATACGACCATGTCCCATCCAAACCTGTTCTACTGGGCAAGCTGTGGCTGGTCGCGCATCATGAGCGTGGCCATTCTCCACGTGCTGGCCCTCGGCACCATGCTCGCGCAGCACTGGCCAGCCTATGAGCAGTACCGTCGAATAGCACAGCAGAACGCTGCGGACGAGCTGCGGTCCTTGGCCGGGGAATGGTCAGCCTCCGGGGACCAACGCGAACGGCATCTGGGCCTCCTCGCACTGGCCACGGCTGAGCTGCGCTCCGAGGACTACCGCGCCGCCTTGAACCTACTGGACAGCATCCGAAGCGCGGTACCCGCCAAGGAGGCCGCCATCCGGAGCACCGCACAGAAGCTCCTGGCCAATGCGTTGACCCTGCTGGGCGACCCGGAGCGCGGAAAACAGGAAGCCGAAGCGGGCCTGCTCCTGCTGCCTGACACCGGCTTCATGCGGGAGCGGATCGGGCTCATGAACGTGAAGGCCGAGGCGGATCTGTTCCTGCCGGACGGGTTGAACGACGCATATGACCAATTCGCACGGAATGCCCGCGTGGCGGACTCCGTCGGCTTCGCGCTCGGACATAGCGGATCCGAGAACGGCATGGGCCTCATCCGTCTCAACCAGGCGCGCTACGATGAAGCATGGAGCCACTTCAACGAGTCGCTCCGACTGGCCCGCATCGCAGGCTCCGAGATGCTCATGCAGAATGCCGTGGCCAACCTCAGCATCACCGCGACAATGGACGGCCGATACGAACAGGCCCTCCGCCTGTGCGACAGTCTGCTCACCGAACTGGGCGACCGGAGCCCCGAGTTCAGGATGATGCTGCACGATGAGAAAAGCGTGATCCACCGCCGCACCGGCAACTTCAACAAAGCCCTGACCGAGCTCCAGCGCGCGCTGGCCCTGTCCGTACCGGCCAACGAGAGCATCCATCAAGCCAAGCTCATGCAGAGCGTCGCGATCACTTATTGGAAGCTGGGTAGGCATTCCGATGCGCTTCGCTCCATGAAGGAAGTGATGGCGGCAGCAGGTCGACTGGGCATGGCGGAACTGATGTCCGAGGCCCACTTGGAACTGCACGACTGGCACGCCGAGCAAGGGAACATCGCAGAAGCGCTCCGGCACCTGCAAGCGCACAAGGCCCTCAACGATTCGCTCCAGCGAGCCCGGTACGATGAGCAACTCGCGAGATCGGAAGCCCTGTACGGCGCGGAAAAGAAGGAGCGGCAGATCGCCGAGCAGCAGCAGGCGCTGACCCTCGCTGCCGCCGAGGACCGCCGCAAGTCCACCCAGCGCAACGCCTTCATCGGCGCTACGGTACTCCTGACCCTACTTGCCCTCCTACTCTACCGCAACATCCGACACCGAGCACGGCTTGCACGGAAAGATGAAGAACTGCACCACGAACAAGTGGACCAGCTCCTGAGCCAACAGGAGATCAAGAGCATCAACGCCATGCTCGAAGGCCAGGAGAAAGAACGCGAACGTGTGAGCAAGGAGCTGCACGATCACGTGGGCCATTTGCTCGGTAGCATCAAACACCAGCTGGGCGAATTGCAGTCGCAGGTGGCCGATGTGAAGTCCGAACAGACCGCGCAGTACCAGAAGGTGAGCGGCCTGCTGGACAATGCCGCTGGCGAGCTGCGCCGCATCAGCCACGATATGGCCGCCGCCACGCTCAACCGCTTCGGACTGGAGAAGGCGCTGAAGGACCTGCACAACACCCTCCACATCAACGGCCGTCTGCAGGTGGAACTGAACACATTCGGGCTGGAGCGCCCGCTGGAACGCGGTGTGGAGATCGCTGTGTACCGCATCATCCAGGAGGCGGTGAGCAATGCACTGAAGCACGCCAAGGCCACGGAGCTCTCCATCGGCGTTACGCATGCACCCGGGCGCCTGAGCGTGGTGGTGAGCGATAACGGCATGGGCTTCGACACATCCGCGACCTCCGGCGGCGTGGGCCTGGCGAACATCCGCGCACGGGCCGTGGCACTGGGGGCTCAGGCGCAGATCGACAGTACAGTCGGCAAGGGCACCACGGTGAGCATGGAGTGGGCGGTGGTGGGGTGATCCGGCTCCTGGGCGTCAGCGAATGATCATCAATCCCACAACCAGGCCAAGGGGATGAGCTAAGGAAGCGTCCAATTGACGGTTATATAAGCGTCCAATTGCCTATTGGCAAGACGAAGCCAACGGGCTGGCCCGATCCACGATCGTGGGGTATTCTGCGCGATCTTGGGCATTGCGATGGGCACGGCGCCTGCGGCACGGCGCAAGCAGACCACGCCTTGGGCAGCGCACCACGGTGATCGTGGAACGGGTGGTGGGGGGGTGATCGTACGAGCGCTCCGTGGAAGTACGGAACGAACGTTCCCGATCAACAAATTCACGGTTTTCCGGTATTGCGGCACAACTCGGCAGTTCGTCCTTTCGCACCGCAACACTTGAACAACCCAGAACCATGAAGTACACCATTACCCTCCTGGCCGCAAGCCTATGGGCCAACACCGTTGTTTTTGGCCAGAATTTTCAGCCAGCGCCCATGTTCGGAACTTCGGGTGCGAAAAGCGTCGAGATCCTCGCAGGCGAAGACCGTCTGATCCGCGGGCAGCTCCTTCCGGACGGCAAATACCTGGCGGCCGGCGGTGGATACGATAGCGGGTGCAACTGTTTCCATATCAGCTTGCTGAAGATGGATACGCTCTGCGGCGCCTTGGACCCTACCTTCGGCAACGGCGGCGCCATCGGACTCATCTTCGATCAACGAAGTTCGCTGTTCGACATGGCGGTGATGAGCGACGGTCGCATACTGGCTTGCGGGGAGAATGCTCCGAACAACTATGTCAGCACGCAGGTCGGCTCCGTGTACCGGTTGAATGCCAATGGCACCCCCGACCTCACGATGAACGGCACCGGGTGGCGCAATGACCGGTTCGACGCGGTGAGCTCCGGGTACAACACCGCCGTGTTCCCCTTGCTCGGTGACCGCTTCTGCACGGTGGGCATGTCCTACTGGAACGGCAACGGCGGCGCGTTGGGCTTCGGTATTATGCGTTACGATGCAGCCGGCGCATTCGACCTCAACTACAGCGGCGATGGCCTGGTCTGGTATCCGGCTGCGGACCTGCGCTCGGCGGAGACCGCGCTCTTCCTGCCAGACAGCAGCATCATCGCCATCCATGGCTTCGGGCCTGGAACCACTACGTTGCACATGGCCAAGTTCCTCTCCGATGGCACGCTCGACCCCGCGTTCGGCAACGGCGGACAGATGCTTTCCACCGTCACTTTCGAGAACAATCCCTATCGGCGGTTGCGCGCAGCACTCGCGCCCGACGGCCGCTTCCTGATCGGCGGCACCACTGCGGATGCCCTTGAGCAATGGGTTGCGCGGTTCATGCCGGACGGTTCGCTCGATACATCGTACGGCACAAGTGGCATCAGCCTGTGCAACCCGACCACCGGCGCAGACTACGGCTTAGGGCTTCAACTGATGGACGATGGATCCACCTTGCAATTCGGCTACTCCACCACCAATGTTTCACTCGTGGTCAAGCGCACACCGGCCGGGCAGCTCGATGCCGGTTTCGGAACGAACGGTGTGTTGACCATCCCCGCGCTGGTGAGCGAGATGAATATCAATGGTGGCACCATGATAAACGATGGTAGCATTCTGGTACATGGCGTTGGCGTGTGGCCCGCATGGTCGGCCCTGATCGTAAAACTCACCACCGACCCGAGCGCTGGCCTCTTCGCCGACCTGGGTCCTGATACGGGCTTTTGCCCAGGTAGCACCGTGGTGCTCGACGCGGGTTCCCCCGGCAGCACCTACCAATGGAACATGAGTTTCCAGAACCTCGGCACCACGCAGACCATCACCGCGAGTTCGGGCGGCGCGTACAACGTTACCATCACCGATGCACAAGGTTGCACGGATCGCGACACCATCAACGTGACCGCTTGGCCCGCGCCGAGCATCCCCGAGATCTTCTTCGAGGACAACATGTTATACACTTGGGCCATTGAAGGTATCCAATGGTACCTGGATGGTGAACCGATCCCGGATGCCAACTACGAGTTCTGGTTCCCACAGGCGAACGGCAGCTATACGGTATCGAGCACGGCTCTCAACGGCTGTACCAGCACTTCACTTCCCTTTCCGGTGCTGAGCGTGGGTATCGTGGATCACGACCCATCCGATACACGCCTCACCATCGCACCGAATCCCATCACGGAGACCTCTGTACTGACCTTCCACTCCGATGCCGCCAACAGGTTGTCCATACGCATCCATGATGCAACCGGACGCTTGGTCAGGAATGTGATGAATGACATGGCCCTTCCAGCTGGCGAGCATCGCATCGCGCTCGGCCAACTCCATGACCTGGTGCCAGGCGTATACACACTCCGGCTCCAATTGGGCGAGATCCTCATCGACCAACGTGTCGTGATAGGGTGATCCACTCTTCCTACCATAGCAGCCGGGCCGCACGCAAGTAGGTCCGGCTGCGGTCCGTAGCGATGTACGGTCCAGATGTTCGCCCGTGTCATTGAGTGTCGGCTTCAGTGTGGCCAAGCGCAGGATGGAAGCGTACCCACGTGCATGGACCTCGCGGGCAAACTGGCCTGCGGCACTTAACCCATTTACGCATTCAAGGTCGGCCAAGAGATGTGCCGTGATCTATCGGGAGGACGATACGCGGATCAGGCTGCGTAGCTGATCCTTCGGAACCTGTTCTGCGGAGAAGTGATCCGGAAAGTGGGTAAGTGGATCGGCTCATATTGAATGCGTGGATGGTATTACCTCGGGAACCTCAATGTGGGCGGTCGTACCTACACCAAGCGTGCCAAGGGCGCCCTCCCACGCTGTGGGTCACCGTACAAAATCATGGTTTACCGGTATGGACATGGACACCGAACAAGGATTCATTTGGAGTATGAACCAACATACCATGAAACGCGCACTGCTACTTCTGTCCAACTGTTTGTTCTGGGCTGCCACCATGGATGCATCGATGATCGATCGCTCAAGGGAGATGGCCTCCTCGCCGCCACCATGCTCAGTGCAGATGAACCTTTTTTCGGGTGGTTCCGGAGGGGTTTGTGACCGTGGTTGGATCACTGTCTCGCCCACGGCACCGGGGGCGATCTATATGCATGTGGCCATTTTCACCGTGAGCCCGTCCCTGGATACGAGCTGGACCGAGGCCGTGGTGGGTGGTGGCATGTTCGACCCCGATGCACCATTCTTCTATCATAGTTCGACAATTGACCTGGAGAACGGCCCACCCTTTGGCAGCACCGTGTACTTCGCTGGGCTCGCCACCGGCGAGTATGCCATTCGAGTCACAGCCGCCTTTCCCGGTTCGGATGATTGCGTGAGTTGGGCCGGGGCCAGTATCCCCGACGGACCTTGTAACAACTACAACGTGCTAACCCACAACGATGATTGTTTTGGTTGCGCACAAGGATCGGTCATCGTGGAATGGGCCCTCCCAACGTGGTCGCCTCCTGGTTCATCCGCCGTCTTTTCATGCCTTTCGAGCACCGAGCTGTACACAGCAGGCGCA
>Ga0209573_1002364_pt1 | contig 24375 bp, 16 predicted proteins | sample TNRBio252014_DNA_FD_185870 | JGI IMG/M metagenome (GOLD analysis project Ga0209573, IMG submission 185870) | Wastewater treatment Type I Accumulibacter community from EBPR Bioreactor in Madison, WI, USA - TNR Reactor_6/25/2014_ DNA (SPAdes)... | ecosystem: Engineered > Bioreactor > EBPR >... | reverse complement strand
CGGCAAAGCCGATGGCATACGCGACAAACAGAGAACTCCAGGGCTTGCCTTGTTTGAATGCAGGGCCAGCTACTGCATGACGTCAAGGTAGTCCCGCCGGGTTGCCAGGTCAATCCCGAAAAACAGTTCGAAGCGGCCCCGATGCCGAAAGCCCCCTCAGGCCACGGCCATTTCCAGTGGCGAATGCGTATGCCGGCGCGGATGATCGGCCCGAACGCGGTATATCGAGGAGCACGGCATGTCGGAGATCCAGATCGTCAAGGTGGACCAGGGGGGCGTCAACGCCCGCATCCTTGCCAAGGAGGCCAAGGCCGATTTCCGGCGCGTCGAGGCGGCCAGCCTGAAGATGCCGACCCGTTTCACCAGCGCCGAGGGCAAGCGCTTCTTTGCGCGGCTGTTCAACACGCTGCAACTCAACACCCACTTCATCTCGGTGATCGCCCGCACACGGCTCGAACACGAGGACGTTGCCAAGATCGAGGACACCATCCGCGCCCAGATGGATGCAGTGACCGCAAACCTCAACCACGCCATCGACGGCGCCGAAGCGCTATTCAAAGCGCATGGCATCACCAGCGCGGCAACCTACGACACTGTGCCCCTGGATGTGGACGTCCATGTGCTGTCGTCGATCGGGCGACGCTTCCTTGAAGTGCTGGGCAAACTCGACCAACTAATGCCTTTGCTGCAGACCCTGGAGATTCACGAAGTGATCACCACCCAGGCGGTGGACGTCCAGCGTGCAAATCTCAAACGGCAGGTGCGCGACGTCGCCAATGGCGCACGGAACTTTGCGATGGGGCTGCGGCGACGGATGAACGCCATGGACGCGCGAAGTGGCGACAGCCGTAGCGAAGGAAGCCGGCAAGAGGCCGTCGCCGTGGGCGTAGTGAATGGCGCGGACAAGCCCGGGTCGGACGGCGACTTGGCCGTCGTTTCGACGGAAGTGAACGCCGATGTACAGCTAGCGGAAGGTGATTAGCGTCGATTGCCGCAATCCGATCATGCCCCGTTTGTCATTCGTCCCCCGATATCCACAAGGATGATGATAACCAAAACCACATAAGCACCCCTGTTTCGATAGTCCAGTGACCGTCATTCTTGTTGAGTGAAAGGACAACACGATGGCGGTCAAGAAGAAAGACTCCGCCCGTCTGGCGAAGCGACTGGGGGGCAACCTATCCGAGCGGCGCAAACAGATCGGATGGACACAGGAAATGGTGGCGGAGCGGGTCGGCGTCGATGCCGAAACCATCTCGCGCATCGAGCGCGGCGCGCATTTGCCGTCCCTGCCGACGCTGGACAGGCTTGCGGTGGCGCTCCAATGCGCTGCGGGCGACCTGTTATCGACGGAAGGGCCCGAAGAGGCCAGCGAAGCGGCGGCCTTTGGCGCATGGATTTCCGAGCTGGGGTCTGACGATCGGGCATTCGTTATGACAGTCGTGCGGAGCTGTTGTGATTACTTGGGCAGCCGCTCGAAATAGCAAGTATTCCCGTCTACGGTGGGAGAACCCGCCCGCCCGGCCGAAGTTCGTGTGTGAAATCCTCCAGACTCTCTCCCCGCGGTCGGATAACACGGCGTCTCACGAGACGCCGGCGCACATCATCGCCCCATCCGCCAACGCGCGCTTGAGCCGGATCGGCTTCGTCAGCGATCCGACTTCTGGACCGCGACCTTGATCACGGTGTGCTGGAATGGTTTCGGCACCCGTGCCATCTCCAATCGCTGGCGGACGCGGCCTATTGAGGCAGGTACGTCCCGGAACGTCTTGCATCGGCCCACGTGCCTCAATATCGTATCGACAGGTTCCACGTCAGGCTGACCTGACGCCGTGGGCACCCTCACCGCTCTCGTGGCGGCGTCGCAGTCGATACCTGCCTGTTGCCCGACGATCCGCTGTCGCGCGTGCTGCGCGGTGCAGGTGCGAATCGGCTGATCTTTCCCGACCCGGACGCCATTGGCCGTCATGCGGTGGGAATCACTTTCTTGCTCATCCTTCCATGCCGCGCGACCGGGGCGCCGGCGGCATGTCGTCGAGTTCTGCGTTCCCTATCGGCCCGCGCCATCCTGACCTAGCGCGGCCGAAACAGAGCAGGTCATGTCCTTTATCGGCACCCGCCGTGACGAGGCCCGATCATGCCCAACATCCGTACCCGTGCCGCCGCGAAGGTGGCGGCTTCCAGCGCTTTTTCGACTACGCCTGCCACCCCGGTATCGACCCTGACGTTGCCCGAGACCGGCTTCCTGCGCCAGCCCCAGGTACTGGCCTTCGTTCCCATCTCCAAGTCGACGCTCTGGCGGCGTATCCAGGCGCGCACCTTTCCGGAGCCAGTCAAGCTTTCGGAGCGGGTGACCGTCTGGCGCGCCGAAGATATCCGCCGCTGGATCGCGCAGCAAGGCCAGCCGGGGTGAAGGGCAAGGCAATGAGCGGGGACCGGTTCGGCTCGGAACCGCGACGCCGTTCGCGTATCGACCGGGTCGGGGCCGACCCGCCACATGGGTCGTGCGTGCGGTCATCGGTCCGGCCGGCCAGTTCTTCAGCGAATGCAGCGTGCTCGGCCTGATGACGAAATCCCGCGCTTTTCCCGGCGTTTTCGCCTGGCGAAGGGTGCGTCGGAGCTCGAATATTCGGGCTGATGACGATCGAGAGATGATGGGAGAAGCAAGTCATGCAAAACAACCAGGAGGTCGACAAGCACCTCGAGAACGCATTGCAATCGGTCGAGATGCTCCGTGCCGTCATTGGCGGTGAAACCTACGAGGCGGTGGCTGTGAGCTTCGGCGTCTCGCGCACGGCGGTCGAGCGGCGTATCAAGTCCGTCGCGGTCCAGCTCACCCAGGTAGTGGGCGTGGATGGACTCAAGGAAGAAGGCGCGGCTTTCGTGCGGCGGCTGCGCCTGCACCGGGATGCCATCCTGGTCGCACTGGAAGGGTTCGAGCCCCAGCCGCCGGTCGGCACCCGTCCGGCGCGCGTATTGTCGGCGCCGGAGGTGGTCCAGGGCGCGGTGCGCATCAAGGGCCGCACCAGTCGCACCTGGCATGACCTGGCCTTGTACTACATGCTGTTCGCCACGGGCCTGCGCCCCCTCGAAATCGCCCGGATCGAGGTGCGCGACTACCTGCATGCCGACGGCAGCGTGTGCAGGGAATCGGAGCTGCGCGCCGACGCAGCGATCAACGGCAAGCTCAGGCCACTCTACTTCAGCAGCAACCGCCTTGACGACGCGCTGGCCGCCTATTTCCGAGAGCGTCTCGCCGGCGGGCATGGTCTGGGTGGGCCGGATGTCTACCGCGGCTTGGACCCGGGTAGCCGACTATTCCTTTCCCCAAGCGGCGAGCCCTACAAGATCACGCCCAACAACGGCGGGCCGGGGCAGAACCGCTACGTCTGCCGAGCACTGCTGGAGATCTACCGCAAGCTGTTCCGCTACGCCGAACTCAAGGGTTTGAGCGCCCAGTCGGCGCGCCTCACCGTGATATCGCGGATGTATGAGCGCGGTGCCGACGAGGATCAGGTGGGCGCGATCTTGGGCATCGGCGAGCGCAGCGCGGTACGCGAGTTGCTGCCCCGGCCCAAGCCGACGCTGGCGGAACTGCTCGACGAGTTGATTTGAGCTCGGCATGGACTCCCAACGCTTCGCCATCAAGGGCCGCGTGATCGGCGCGGACGATCCACAATTGCAGGATGCGCTCGCCCACGTCTACGACAGACCCGAGCGGCCGCGCTGCCTGTGCGTGCCGGGCGGCGTGGAGATGTACGTGGCGCGGCATCGCCAGTTCGTGGTCAAGCGCATGCCGGACAGCGGCAGCGCCCACCATCCGGGCTGCCCCTCCTACGAGCCGGAGGTCCAGCAGTCCGGACTGGGCGAACTTGTGGGCGAAGCGGTGCTGGAATCGGAACCGGGCCGGGTCGAATTGCGGGTGGATTTCCCCTGGATGCGGGTGATCGGGCGCGGCGTGCCGCGCGGCGAACCCCAGGAAGTGGCGGAGATCGGCGTGCCGCGGCGGCAGATGACGTTGCGGGCCTTGATGCACTTCCTGTTCGAGCGCGCGGGCTTCAACCGCTGGAGCCCGGCGATGGCGGGCAAGCGCAACCAGGGCGTGCTGCGCAAGTATCTACTAGAGGCTGCCGAGGAGATCATGGTCAAGGGCGTGCCGCTGGCCGAGCGCCTGTATGTGCCCGAACCTTTCAGTGAGAGTGCCAAGGCCGAAGCGGCACAGCGCCGGCGCGAGAAACTGGCTGTGCTGCGTCCCAAGGACGGGCAGACGCCTCTGGCCGTCGTGATCGGCGAATTCAAGGCAAGTGAGGCGACGAGCCAGGGCCACCGGGTCTGGATCCGGCACATGCCGGATGCCCCGCTGCTGATCCCCAGCCGGAGTTGGGAGCGCATCGAGCGGGTGTTCGCCCCCCTGTTCGAAGCGCGCGATGCCGATACCGGCCACCCGGTACGCATCATCATTGCCGCGCTGATCCGAGCCCGCCGTGAATACACCTACGAGATCGATGCGGCGAGCCTGATGCTTGCCAGCGAACACTGGATTCCCGTCGATGGCGTTCACGACTTGCCGCTGATCGATGCTCTGGTCGCCCAGCACCGCCGCTTCGTAAAACCGCTACGCTATGACGCTCGAAGTGCGGCGGTCTTTCCGAATGCCTTACTGCTGGATGCCGGGCCGGTACCGGTACCGTTGCACGTGGTCAGCGCTTTCATGGAGCCGAAGGAGCGGCTTTCCAAGGAAAGGGCAATTGTAGAAATCGGTGGGCAGGGCGCCTGGGTTTGGAGGACAGAGGAGCCGATGCCGCCCATCGCCTAAACAGAAGTATGGCAAAATTTCTCAAACCTTTTCCCGAAACATAATTTTTTTTACTCTTGCCGGTCGTATTAAAAGCTGGCCGCGTCAACTGCGTGCAGCTAGCCACTTGCCTCGTCACATACGAATCAAAATGATGCGAATATGCCATGAGCAGTGTATGATTTGCCCATGGCCACCCAACCTCAAATCCGCGCATGAATGTCGAGAAATTACGTGCGGACGTGTCACTGCTCTCGCAGACTCAGCGCGAGCGCCTCGCTTACATCGACTACAAGGTTTTTTTCAGCGGCGAGCTTCGGCGGGCCGACCTGGAATCCCGATTCGGTATCGCTGTGGCCGCAGCCACGCGTGATTTGACCTGTTACCGAGGTCTGGCACCCGGCAATCTCGTCTATGACGCCAGCGCCAAGCTTTATCTGATTGGTGACCGGTTCGCACCTATTTTTCCCTTTGCGACCGAGCGTGCTTTGGCCTGGCTTCGTCAGGGCTACGGTGACGGCCTGACACTGAGCATCGGACGCCAAATCCCGACCGACGGCGCCGACCTGCTGGCCCCACCCCCAATCGAGACCATCGGCACAATTGCGCGGGCAATTCATCGCCAACTCGCACTGAAAATCCGTTACCAGTCACTGTCATCCGGCGCATCGATTCGCGACATCGTGCCACTCGCACTGGTCGATAACGGGCTGCGCTGGCACGTTCGAGCGTACGACCGTAAAAACTCTCGCTTCGGCGACTTCGTCATTAACCGGATTTCCAGCTTGGAAACCGCCAACTCACCGATGACCGCAGAAGAATCCTTGGCCGAGGACGGGCAGTGGAATCAGCAGATCGAGTTGGAGCTTGTTCCGCATCCGGGGCTGACGCATCCACCAGCAATAGAGGCCGATTACGGCATTTCCGATGGCGTGCTGAGAGTCGTCGCTCGCGCGGCGGTGGCAGGGTACGCACTGGGTCGATGGAGTGTCGATTGCTCGCCAAATCACGCTCTCGATCCGAATCGGCACCAACTCTGGTTGCGCAATTCACAGGTGCTCAACGGCGTCGATAGCGCCATGCTTGCTCCCGGTTACTCACTGAAGGGCGGCTCAGATGCCCTTGTATAACGCCGAAATTTCCGCCGGCTCCTTAATGTTGCCGGAGAGCCGCCGGGTCGCCCGACTGCTGCTCACGCACCCTACCAAGGAACAGTGGTTCGAAGCGCTCAAGGTCGACAACATCCTGCAAAAGAAGTCTCCGGCAACCGCCCGTCGTCAGGCACGTTTGATCCGCAATCGCCTCGACACGCTTGAAGACGAAGCCTGGTCGCTGATTGCCGAAGGCTCACAGGAGGTGGCGACGCAGTTGTTGTTTGCCGCGGCGATCAAGCATAGCCGAGTCCTCGCTGATTTCTTGCGTGACGTGTATGCAGGTCATCTGCGCCGTTTGGAACAAAACATCTCACCGGCCAAGGATTGGGAGGCCTTCCTGGCGGAATGCGTGCAACGCGATCCTGAGGTCGCGAACTTCAGCACCAGCACCCAGGCCAAGATGCTTCAGGTGGTCCTCAGAGTGCTGGCCGAGGGCAAGTATGTCGATTCCACCAAGGCCCTGCGACTCACGTCGCCGCATCTCCACCCCGATGTCGTGCGCTACCTGAAGCGACATGGCGAAACCACTGTGCTCTCCACCATGGATATGACCCAATGAGTCAGACTTTTAACGAGCGGCTCAATCAGATACTGCCGAAGCTGACCTCATCCGACCTGCTGACCAATCAGGGGCTCGGCAACGAGATCGGTTTCTGGATCTTCGACTATCCGCCGGAAGAGGAAATGGCCATGCGTGCCTTCCTTCAGGATGTCGTGATGCCCGCGCTCGGCAAACATCAGCCGGCGATCAAAGCAGCCGACGTCAATCTGTTTGATCTGGTCATCGGCCTTCTGGAGGAGCGCAAGATCCTCGACAAGGCCATCGAGATGCAGCGTACCCAGGGCGACGCCAAAACCCTCGAATCCCTGCGTCGCGTGTTGAAGGAAGACAAACTGGCCGAGCGGCTGGTGGCTCAGCACGACATCGCCAACCTCGACGTCCTGTTGCTCTGGAACGTCGGTGCCGTCTATCCCATGTTGCGCACCCACACGTTGCTCACGGCTCTGCATGCCCACATGAAGGACACGCCGCTGGTAATGTTCTATCCCGGCAAGTACGACGGCTTTTCGCTACGCCTCTTCAACAAGCTGAAGGACGATCACTACTACCGTGCCTTCCAGCTCGTCTCCTGAACACTCACCCCGGAATCCAGAACATGAAAATCAGGGAGCTTTTTACCAAGCCGATCGACCGCCCGATCAATGGTGTCATCAAAGCCGATCAGCGCGACGCCGAGAGCATCTGGCAGGAACTCGACGAGTACGTGGTCACCAAGCAACTGACCGAATACTTCCGGCGCTTCTTCGACGCCTTCCTGGCTGCCGCCGACAATCCAAAGGACCCGGTACTTTCGGCACGGATGGCGGTCTGGGTTTCCGGCTTCTTCGGCTCCGGCAAATCCCATTTCATCAAGATCCTCTCCTACCTGCTGGAAAACATCGAAGCGGTGAATCCGCAGGATGGCACGACCAAGCGGGCCGCCCAATTTTTCGATGAACACAAGATCAAGGACGCCATGCTGCTCGCCGACGTACAGCGGGCGGTGCAGGGCAGTTCCGACGTCATCCTGTTCAACATTGATGCCAAGGCTGACAGCAAGTCCGACCGCGATGTCATCCTGCAAGTCTTCCTGCGCGTCTTCAATGAAAAGCTCGGCTACAGCGGCGATGCCCCGCACGTTGCCGAAATGGAACGTCACCTGGTCAGCAAGGGTGCCTACGATGCCTTCAAAGCGGCATTCGCCGACAAGAACGGTTCGACCTGGGATGCCGAGCGTGATGCCGTCGATTTCCTGCGCGACGATGTCGTCCATGCCCTGGCCAAAGCACTCAAGCAGAGCGAAGAATCCGCCGCCGCCTGGTTCGACAACGCCCGCGAAACCTACCGAATCAATATCGAAGGGCTTGCCAAGCTGATCCAAAGCTACCTGGCGACCAAACCTGCCGGTCACCGCATCGTCTTCCTGGTCGACGAGGTCGGCCAGTTCATCGGCGACAACACGCAACTGATGCTCACCTTGCAGACCATTGCCGAGCAGTTGGGCACGCTTTGCCAGGGCAGGGCATGGGTCATCGTCACCAGTCAGGAAGACATCGACGCCGCCATTGGTGAAGCCAACAAAGCCAAATCTCAGGACTTCTCGAAGATTCAGGGTCGCTTCCATACCCGTCTGTCGCTGGCCAGCTCGAATACCGATGAAGTGATCGGCGAACGCCTGCTGGCCAAGACCGAAGCCGCGCATGTGGCCTTGCGCGATTGCTTTGAGCAGAAGGGCGACATCATCAACAACCAGCTGGCCTTCGTCGGCAATTCGGTAACGATGAAGAGCTACAAGGACTCGGCGGAATTCGTTGCCTGTTACCCGTTTGCCCCCTACCAGTTCGCGCTGCTGCAAAAGATCTTCGAATCTATCCGCAAGGTGGGCGCCACCGGCAAGCACCTCTCCAAAGGGGAGCGTTCACTGCTCGACGCCTTCCAATCTGCCGCTGTGCGCAATGCCGACCGGGGAATCGACGCCCTCGTGCCGCTCTACGACTTCTACCCCTCAATCGAAAGCTTCATTGACACAAGCGCCAAGCGCTCCATCGACGAGGCGCCGGGCAACGCCGCGCTGGAACCCTACGACATCAACCTGCTCAAGGGCATGTTCCTGATTCGCTACATCCCGGACATCGTCAAACCGAACGTCGATAACCTGGCCACGCTCTGCGTCAATGAAGTCGATGCCGACAAACTGGCACTCAAACGCCGGATACAGGAAAGTCTGGCCCGCCTCGAACAGCAGCGCCTGGTCAGCCGCAATGGCGATCTCTGGTTCTTCCTGACCAATGAAGAGCGCGATGTGGCCCGCGAAATCGGCCATGTGGAAGTCTCGGCCAATGAAAAATGGCGGTTGTTGAGTGAGCTGCTTTACGACGACATTCTCGGTGGGCAGACCAAGGTACGGCACAAGGACACCAAGGCCGACTATGAATTCAACCGGCTGCTCGATGGTGCCCCGTGGAAAAACGCCAGTCATCCGCTAAGTCTTGAAATCGTCACCCCATTGGGCGATGACTACGAAGCACTGACCGAAGCCAAATGCATCCTGCGCAGCTCGGAATCTGGTGGGCGGGCGCTGATCCGGACCGCCGAAGGCGATCGTCTCGACATCGAGCTGACCCTCTATCTCCAGATCGAAAAATTCATCGACAGCCCGAAGGCCAGCGCAGCGGCGGCTTCCCTCAAGCGCATCCTGTCCGATCGCAAGGACGAAAATCGCGAACGCCGTAGCCGCATCGTCGCCCAGCTGGGCGACCTCATGCTGGCCGGCGATTGCTATGCCCTTGGCCAGAAGCCCCAGATCAAGGCCGCAAGTCCGGGCACGCTGCTCGACGAGCTGGTCAATTACCTGATCTCGAACACCTACACCAAGCTGCCCTACCTCAAGGCCCGGCAGAACGATCCCATCGCTGAAATCAAGGCCGTCCTGGGGGCAGACGATATTGGTCAGCAGGGACTCAATCTGAATGGGGAGGAGGGCAACCCCCTCGCCATCAAGGAGCTGCGCGAATACCTGCACCTCAAGGCCAGCGTCGAGCGGGTGCTGTTGTCCGATGTCGTTGATCGCTTCACGGGCATCCCCTGGGGCTGGAAACCGGAGTGGGAAGTTGTCCTGCTGGTAACCCGCCTGTACATGGCCGGCGAAATCAAGCTGATGTGCGAGGGCGACGACCTTGATCCCAAGAATGCCGCCGATCCGCTGACCAAATCGGTGCGCTTCAAGCAGATCTCTATCCTGAAAAAGAAAGTGCCGGACGCAGCCTCAATCAAGCGGGCGCGAGATCTTTACAAGGACATCTATTCCAAGATCGCCCGTGAAGACGCCGATGGCCTGGTGGCCGATTACCGTGCGGCATTGGGCGATTGGCAAAACGATCTCAAAAGCTACGTTCAGACGGCCTCGATCAAGCACCATCCGGGCAAGGACGTCATCAACACGGCCATCACGCGTATCGGCAAGCAGCTGGCCATCCGCGACGCGTTTGAATTCATCGAAACCATGCTGGCCGCCAAGAGCGACTGGCTGGATACCAGCGAAGACATCCACGACGTCGTCAGCTTCTACAAAACGCAACTACCGACCTGGGGCAAGTTGCTCGAAGGCTTGGCGGGCTTTGTCGACAACCGGGAAGTTCTGCAAAAGGATCCGCTCGGCGCCGCTGCACTGGCCGATCTGGAATCGATCCGCGACAACCCGGCACCCTATGGCCAGATCCCGCGCATCGATGCGCTGATCAAGACGGTTGAAGGCATCAATGAATCCGCCGCCCAGGTCAAACGTGAGCGGGCGCTGAACTCGATCGACGTCAAAATTGCAGAAGTCGTCAAGTCGCTCGGTCAGGTTCAAGCATCAGCCGATCTGCGCAACAAGGCGCTGTATCCCTTGCAAGAGCTGAAGACGAAAGTGGCCGGGCTGTTGAGCATACCGAAGATCATGTACTTGCAGGAGCAGGCCGGTACGTTGCTTGACGACGCGATGGGCGTCATCGAGAAGGCAAGCCAGCAGGCCGCGCCAAAAGCGCCATCGGTCGTCAAGGATTCGGGCGCCACGACGACTTCCACCGTTTTGACCACCGCCCCAAAAAGCGTCGCGCCGAAGCCCTCCAAGGTCATTCGTGCGGCGGATCTTTCTCCGACGATTTACCTGGAAACCGAAGCCGAGGTTGAAACCTTCATAACCAAGCTCAAGGCCGAGCTGCTGGACGCCATCAAGGCCGGCCAACGGGCACGGATCAGTTGAGGCAAGGGGCATCAATCGGGCGTATGATTGCATGAATCTTCAATGAGAAAATAGTCATGACCGGTCATGCTTCTGCGGTTCCAGGCAGTAATCTTCTGAGTCGGCACGTTCGTGCCGGCAAGGTCTATCGCCGTGAGGATCTGCTTCCCTATTCGAACAGTGTTGACCGCGAATTGCAGCGACTGGTGAGCGCCGGCACGCTGCGCAAACTGGCGCAGGGGCTCTACTTCAAGCCCAAAAAAAATGTGTTCGGTGACGTGCCGCCCGACGAAAAAGACCTGCTCGCGGCATTCCTGCGCGACAAGAACTTTCTGAGTTTCAATCCCAGCGTCTATAACTCACTGCGGCTGGGCACCACCCAGCTTTACAACAAGACCGTGGTCTATAACCACAAACGCCACGGCCAGTTCAAGCTCGGCAACCGTACCTATGATTTTCGGGTCAAGCATCGCTTTCCCAAACCGGCGCAGGTGACACCGGAATTTCTGCTGGTCGATATGCTCAACAACCTCGCCGAACTGGCCGAGGATGAAATGGATGTCCTCGATCATGCCCAGCGCAAGCTGGCCAGCTTTGATCAGAAGCTGCTCAGGAAGGTGCTTGAAGAATACGGATCAGTCGCCACCAAGCGGCGGGTCGGCGGCTGGTTGGCGCAGCAAACAGCGCAGCCCGGCCAGGCGCCGAGTGTCGCTGCCCCGATGATGGCGCACGAATAGATGGCCGGCACGCTGAAGTTTCTGCACCAGCTGCCGATTTTTACCGAGCTGGTGGATCAACTTGCACAATCGCTCAACGTCAATTCCTACCTGATCGAGAAAGACTACTGGCTGATGCACTGCCTGTGGGGCTTGCAGCAGCAAGGCTGGAAATTCGAGCTCAAAGGTGGCACCTCGCTTTCGAAGGGCCACGCCATCATCGAGCGCTTTTCCGAAGATATCGACATTCGTTTCGAGCCACCGGCGGATCATGCGCTGAAGACCGGCAAAAACCACGACAAGCCGGCGCACATCGCTGCACGCAAGGATTACTTCAACTGGCTGGCCGGGCAAATTCAGATTTCCGGCGTGATTGGCGTGACACGCGCCACTGATTTTGACGACACCAGCTATCGCAACGGCGGCATCGTCCTGAGCTATCCGTCGGTCACCCAGCCCCTACCTGGTGTCAAGGACGGCATCCTGCTGGAAGTGGGTTTCGACCTGACCGCACCCAATGCGCCACGAACCATAAGCTCCTGGGCAATGGATGCCGCCCTCAAGGCTGGCTTGGCCGTGATCGACAACCGGGCGGTCGATGTACCTTGCTATGCCTTGGGCTACACCCTGGTTGAAAAGCTGCAAACCGTCTCCACCAAATACCGGAAGCAGCAGGAGACGGGCAACTTCGCCAAAAACTTCCTGCGGCACTACTACGACATTTACTGCCTGCTTGAGCAAGCCGAGGCGCAAGCCTTTATCGGCAGCACGGCCTACCAAGCACACAAGCAGCTACGGTTCCCCAAAGCCGACAATCAGCACATCGCCAGCAACGAAGCTTTCCTGCTCAGCGACCCCGCCGTACGCACTCTGTATGAGCGGAAATACCGCGAGACCGCGGCCCTTTATTACGCCGGCCAGGTTCCGTTTGCCACCATTTTTGACCGCATCGCCCAGTATCGGGATCGCCTCTGACCATGAACAAAGCCAAACTCAAATCCTACGCACCGCAGGCTCGTAAGGACTTCATCGCCGCCGTCGAGGCACGCGCCCACTCGCTCGGGCTGTCCGAGATGGGCGGTACGCTGGACATCGCGCCCAGCGAAAAGAAGGGGGACGTTACGCTGATCGCCGGGCAAGCCTGGCCGGCCAAGGTGCATGACCAGCGCCAACGCCTGATCAAGCGCATGAAGAAAGATGGCTTTGCACAAACCGTGGAGGCCGTCGCCTACACCTGGTTCAACCGTTTCGCCGCTCTGCGCTACATGGAGATCCATGACTACCTCGATCATGGCTTCCGTGTCCTGTCGAGCCGCGAAGGCGGACTGCCGGAAATCATCGCGCACGCCACGGACCTTGCGGGCAGCTTGCCGGGGCTCAATGCCGCGCAAATTGCCGACATGAAGCTCGCCGGCAACCAGGACGGCGAGTTGTATCGCCTGTTGCTTGTGGCCCAGTGCAATGCGCTTTCCAAGGCCATGCCATTCCTGTTCGAACACATCGACGACGAATCCGAACTGCTGTTGCCCGGCAACCTTGAACGCACCGATTCCGTTGTCGCCAAGCTGGTCGAGTCGATCGCAGAAGAGGATTGGAACGAAGTCGAGGTCATCGGCTGGCTCTACCAGTTCTACATTTCCGAGAAGAAGGATGCGGTCATCGGCAAGGTGGTCAAGAGCGAGGATATTCCCGCCGCCACCCAGCTCTTCACACCGAACTGGATCGTCCAGTACCTGGTGCAGAACAGCGTCGGGCGCCTCTGGTTGATGGCCAACCCCGGTTCAACGCTGAAGGGGGACTGGCGTTACTACATTGAGCCGGCCGAGCAGACACCGGAAGTCCAGGTGCAACTCGATGCGCTCATCCAGACCCGCATGGCCGAGGACGGCGTTAGTCTGAATCCGGAAACCATCACCGTGCTTGATCCGGCTTGCGGCTCTGGCCACATCCTGGCTGAAGCCTATGAGGTGCTGAAGGCGATCTATCTGGAACGCGGCTACCAAGCACGGGCGATACCTCGTCTGATTCTGGAGAAAAACCTCTTCGGCCTCGACATCGACGATCGTGCCGCACAGATGGCCGGGTTCGCGCTGATGATGAAGGCTCGGGCTGATGATCGCCGGCTGCTCGACAGCCCGATCAAGCTGAATGTGTTGTCGTTGCAGGAGAGCAAGGGACTGGAGCTGGATGAGTTTGACAGCCATCTCAAGCCGTTTGGCATCAGCCGGGCGCTGCTTGCGTCGTTGATTGATACCTTTGCACATGCCAAGACGTTTGGTTCGCTGATTCAGGTGCCCGAAGCCTTGGTTAACGGGTTGGGTATCTTGGCTGATGGGTTGAGGAAGGCGATTCAGTCCGGGGATGTTTTTGCTCAGGCGGCGGCGCAGGATCTTTGGCCGCTGGTAGGGCAGGCGACCATACTGGCGATGGAGTTTGATGCTGTGGTGGCGAATCCGCCGTATATGGGGAGCAGGGGTCAGATTACTGAGTTGAAAGCTTTTGCGAAAGCGACATTCCCCGATAGCAAGGCAGACTTGTTCGCCATGTTTATTGAGCGTGGCCTCAGTTGGTGTAAAGCAAGCGGATTCAACGGAATGGTGACGATGCAGAGCTGGATGTTCCTGTCTTCCTTCGAGAAGATGCGGGAGAATTTATTGGCGGAACGTACCATTTTTACAATGGCTCACTTAGGGGCGAAAGCATTCGCTGAAATTTCAGGAGAGGTAGTTCAGACAACAGCTTTTGTTCTGCAACATCGTCACCTCCAAGGCTTTAAGCCAGTTTTTATAAGATTAGTCGATGGTGATGAGTCCGAAAAAAATGAGAACCTATTAAAGAAAAATAATTATTTCACTCTGGCAACTCAAGAGGAATTCTCCAGTATTTCAGGAAGCCCTCTCGCATACTGGATTGGTTCTTCAATTAGGCGTGTTTTTTCTGAGAGTAAGTCAATTACCAGCAAAGCAGATGCACGTCAGGGTATGGCGACTACAGACAACAATAGATTTCTTCGGTTTTGGTACGAAATATCATTTCAGAATATTGGATTCGGCTTTGTTTCTGGTCGAGATGGGCACGATTCGGGTTATCAATGGTTTCCATACAATAAGGGCGGAACATTTAGGCGGTGGTACGGGAATGTTGAGCATGTTGTCAGGTACGAAAACGATGGCAAGGTTTTGCTTGATTTGGTTCGAGGGAAATATCCAAAGATTTCGGACCCAGAGTTCGTAATAAAGAATAGGTCCTACTATTTTAAGGAAGGAATTTCCTGGTCAGATATAAGTACTGATGGAAATGCATTTAGATTTGTTCCAAAAGGAGTTGTTTTTGATGCCTGCGCTCACTCATTTTTCGTTGAGGATGACTCTGAAAAACTAATGCTGCTTGCGTATTGTAATAATAAATTTGTGGATATAGTTGTTCGAGCATTGAATCCAACGGTACATTTCCATGTTGGATATTTCAACCTATTGCCTTACCCAGAGAAGCTGAATAAATCACTCTTGGCGATGCTTGCGAATCAGGCAGTTGAAATTTCAAAACTTGACTGGGGAGTGAGGGAAACATCGCTGGAATTTGAACTATCTCCTTTGGTTTGTTCAATTGAAAGATTTCGTTCATTAGAAATGGCTTGGGGAAAATGGAGTGAGCTCTCTAATACAAGAATTTCTAAATTAAAGAGCATCGAAGAAGAAAATAACGGGCTCTTCATTGACGCCTACGAATTGCAAGATGAACTATCGCCAGATGTTCCAGAAGACCAGATCACCCTAACTCGTGCCGACCGCGAAAAAGATAGCCAGCGCCTGATTTCTTACTCCATCGGCTGCATGATGGGCCGCTACAGCCTTGACGAGCCCGGCTTGATTTACGCTCGCGCCGGCAACGTTGGCTTCGACGTCACCCGCTTCAAATCTTTTCCTGCCGACGCTGACGGCATCGTACCGATCACCGACGAACTCTGGTTCGAAGACGACGCCACCAACCGGGTACGCGAATTCCTGCATGCCTTTTGGGGTGCAGAAACCCTTGAAGAGAACATGGACTGGCTTGCCGAAAGCCTCGGCAAGAAGGGCACCGAAACGCCGGACGAAACCATCCGCCGCTATCTCTCCGGTAGCTTCTACAAGGATCACCTGCAAACCTACAAGAAACGTCCGATCTACTGGCATTTCAGCAGCGGCAAACAGGGTGCCTTTCAGGCGCTGGTATACCTACATCGCTACCACGAAGGTACGCTCGCCCGTATGCGGGCTGAATACGTCGTCCCGCTCACCGGAAAGATGCAGTCGCGTATCGAGATGCTGGAAAAAGATCGTGATGCCGCGAGCGCAACCGCCGCCCGCACCAAGATCGCCAAACAGATCGAGTCACTGAAGAAGAAACACGTCGAATTACTCGCCTACGACGAAAAACTCCGCCACTACGCCGACATGCGGATCCAGCTTGACCTGGACGATGGCGTGAAGGTGAATTACGGGAAGTTCGGGGAATTATTGGATAACGTTAGGGCTGTTACTGGCGGCACAGAGGAGTGAGGAAAGCATGAAAACAATATCGATCTTCAACAACAAGGGTGGTGTAGGAAAAACCACAATGACTTTTCACCTTGGTCATGCGTTGGCAGCAATGGGGCATAAGACGCTCATCATCGACTTTGATCCTCAATGCAATTTGACCATTCTTGGAATGGACGAAGAGCAGCTTCACAACATCTGGTCAGAGGAAGACGATTTTGTAGATGATTTTGATCGCGCCAGAAATAAAATTTCGAGAGATGACTTCGATAGCTTGCTCTCTTCCGTTCGATCGATTCATTTTCTCTTGAAACCGACGGAGGATGGTACTGCTGACCTGACAAGACTTTCGCCCGCACAGAAATTGGCCACGAATTTAGACCTTATACCTGGCCGGCTGACCATGCATCTCTATGAGGACAAGATTTCAAAACTTTGGAGCGAGGTTTACCAAGGAGAGCCTCAGGCCATCAGAACGGTTACAAAAATACGGGACATTGCCGAGGCGTATGCCAAACAGTATGGCTATGAGTTTGTAATTATGGATACGTCGCCCAGCCTCGGCGCACTTAATAAAGTGATTATTTCAACCACAGATGGATTTTTAATTCCCTGCATGCCAGATATGTTCTCGCTTTACGGTATCCGCAACATCGGGAATGCATTGGCACTTTGGAAAAAGCAATTTGACACGATTTTTCATCTTCTGTCAGATGAAAAACGCCGCAGTTTCCCGGAAAAATTTGTACGCTTACTCGGCTTCACCATTTACAACGCCAAACGTTACACCAGTCCGGGAAAACCGTGGAATCTTGCTACGGCTCACTACAACTACGCAATGCAGGTTCCTTCGGCGATTGAAAAATTCATACCTCCGGAGGTTCGGCAGCACATTGATCCAGAAATCATGTCGCATCCAGTCGGAGAGCAGTCCATCATGCACTCCCACAACACATTCCCGAGCATGGCTCAGAAATACCATATGCCGATGTGGATGATTCCAGCGAATGCAAATTTGGAAACAGATGAGGAGAAAAATACAGTGCGCGGCAATCGCGCAAAGTTTGAGGAAACGAAGAATAGTTACATTGCGTTTGCCCAAGATTTGCTGAAACGCATCAATACGTTGAGCTGATCATGGTGGCCCCTACGAATCAAGAGTTGGATCAGATCTTGGCCGTCTATGAAGATATTGAGCATGACCTTGGTATTTTCATGGATGGGATACGCAAGTGGTTTGATGAGCATCGACGTTTGCGACGCCCGCATGCGTCTGTTGTGCATTCGGTAAAGAGTAGATTAAAAGATCGCGATCACTTAACGGAAAAAATTCGTCGAAAATGGTCTGAAGACGATCCCATAACTGCTGCGAATATTTTCGTCAAAGTTAATGACTTAGCAGGGGTCCGAGTCCTTCATCTCTACCAGGATCAGTTTCCCGCGATTCACGTTGAAATCCTTGACAAGATTGAGAAGCAGAAGGATTGGGTACTGGTTGAACCACCAAAAGCTTACACATGGGATCCTGAAACTCGGCAGTTTTTTGAGGGCCTTAATATTGGTGTCGAAATCAAAGAAAGCTATTACACAAGCGTCCACTACGTTGTTCGACCGCGCATAGATTCTCCGTTGTGCTGTGAGATCCAAGTCCGCACTTTGTTTGAAGAAATTTGGGGCGAGGTCGATCATTCACTCAATTATCCAAACCCTTCAGAAATTGTGGCCTGCCGCGAGCAGCTCAAAGTATTGGCGAAGTTGGTTGGTGCTGGCAGTCGATTGGTTGATTCAATATTCCGGAGCGCAAATACGGACGTGCGGCAACCCCTTGATGTTGCGGCCTCGCGCACTACAGAGGGACAACAGTGAGCCAACAACGCATCACCGAGGCGCTCAGCAGCCTCTTCGCCAGCAATCCCATCGTCTTCTGGCATGACGCCGACGGCGAGTTCGCGTCATCCGTTGAGTCGCTCAAGCCGTCAGAGATCGACCTCCTCGATCTGGATGTGACGCCGCGGCTTCAGGTCAAGATCGAACTTGAACGTGCCGGCCGTGGACGAAAATTTCTTCTTTACAGCGCCAAGCAGGAACCCGATCCGGCCAGTGATTGGTTGCTGGATGTGCGTCTGCGCAGCAAGCCCTTCCGTGCCGACAATGCGTCAATCTTGTTGGAAGACCTGGGGCTGACCTCTCAGCAGCTGCGGCCTCATCTCAAGGCTCGCGCCAAATTTCTGCGTGCCAAGGAACGGGTTGATCGTTTGAAAAAATGGGTCGCTCCCAAAGACGATGCGGATGACCTCGACCGCAAAATGATCGGCGTGCTGGTCAAAGCCGACCAGCCGGAATTGCCGGCGATACTGTTGCGCCTTTTCCCCACTTTGCTGCAAGACGGTGTGGCGAACCTGGATGCCGTTTCAAAGCTCTGGGCGGATGTCGTCGCCAACGATCTGGAAGAAGCCTTCTGGTCGCTGGTCGCACGCGAGACGGGGTACAGCGATGCCACGCCGACGCTTCGTGATCTCCTGTTCCGGATTCTGGTGAGTGATCTCTCCCGGACGGTTAGCGGTTCGTGTCCGGCGCAGTTGTCGCACTTCGTGCTGAGCGACAAGGCGCTGGCCGCCAATGCCTCGGTGTTTGCATCCGGTTGGCGCTCGCACATGCAGCATTTTGGAAGTTACGACGCTTTGTCCGGGCAAGTCGGGCGTGAGCTTGGATTGGAGAATCTGATCTCCGGGCTTTCCGCTGAGGCGCTGGCTGAAACGATGACCTTTGAAGAGGTCGAGCGCCGGATCATTCAGGATCTCAAGGGACGAATCATTTCCGGTGCCGGCGCCGACATGGACAGCCTGCGCAGCATTATTGCCCGTCGGCGTGATGGCCACTGGGCGAACAAACTGCTGGCGCATTCGAGCCCCACAACGCAAGCCCTGGCCGCTTGCTACGATGCGCTGGAGTCCGCCGCGGCCTTCTTCGAGCTGAAGGCGAAATTCCAGGCTGGTTTCAGCTTCGTCAATGCCGAAGCGGGCCTTGTAACCTATCAGACCGAGTTGTTCCGGTTTGACCAGTTGTACCGCCAGTTCAACCACGCCGCCGATGCGGTGGAGCCGATGGGCTGGGCTTTGTTGCATGAGCTGCGGGAACGCATCGAGAACGGCTATTCAGGCTGGTTTGTCCCGCAACTTGGTTCAGCCTGGAGCAAAGTGCTGGAGGGGGAGGGTGGTCTGCTTTCTCGCTGGAAGATTCCCCGCTGGGAAAATCAGCAGGATTTCTTCACACGGCACATCAAGGTCCATCTTGATTCGGGCATCAAGCGCGTCTTTGTGGTGATTTCGGATGCCTTCCGCTACGAAGCTGCGGAGGAGCTTGTTCGCGACATCAACGGCAAGAGTCGCTTCAAAGCGGTGCTGACGCCAATGCTGGGTGTGCTGCCGAGTTACACCGCGCTGGGCATGGCCGCGCTGCTGCCGCACGATACCCTCGCCTACAAGCAGAACTCGAACCTCGACCTGTCGACCGATGGTTCGGTGGTGTCTACCGTCGAACAACGCAGTGACCAGCTTGCCAAGTATCAGGGCGTGGCCATCAAAGCCGATGACCTTCTGGCGCTGGGCAAGGACAAGGGGCGCGGGTTTGTGCGTGACCGGCAGGTGATCTACATCTATCACGACAAGATCGACCTGCTCGGCGACAAGCAGGGCTCGGAGCAGGAAACCTTCGATGCCGTTGCGCAAACGCTGAACGAACTGAACCAGCTCGCCTCGTTCATCGTGAATAGCCTCAACGCCTCGCTGGTGTTGATGACGGCGGATCATGGCTTCCTTTACCAGGATTCGCCGCTCGACGATGCCAGCAAATCGACCCTTGGCGACAAGCCCGATGGCACCTTGAAGGCCAAGAAGCGCTATTTGCTCGGGCAGGGCATCGGGGATTCCAACAAGGCGTGGTGTGGCAACACCCATGTGACCGCGGGAACTACGCCCGGCGATGGCAGCATGGATTTTTGGGTGCCGCGCGGTGCCGCTCGCTTCCATTTTGCCGGTGGCGCCCGTTTCGTCCATGGCAGCGCCATGCCGCAGGAGATTGTGATCCCGGTGATCACCCTGCGCGAGATCGAGAACGAGTCCGCCAAGACACGGGCGGTCGAATTCAGCCTGCTCGGATCGTCCAACAAAGTGGTGACCAACAAGCAGCGGTTCGAATTCATCCAGAACGAGCCGGTATCTGAACGCGTTCTGGCGCGAAGCGTACTGGTTTCCTTGCGGGACGGCGAAGCGCTGATCAGCGATGAACTCTCGGTGACCTTTGACAGCACGTCCGGCCTGATGGACGAGCGCAAGCGTTCCGTCATGCTCACCGTAAAATCGGGAAGCTATGACAAGGCGAAAGACCATTTCCTGATTGCCCGCGACGCCCAGACCAAGGTGGAAGTTGTCCGTATTCCCCTCAAGGTGGATCTGGCCTTTGCCAACGATTTCTAAGACCGAATTTAGTCAAACTCATGACCGAAGAAATTTCTGCTCAAGAAAACAACCTCGATGCGCTGCTCAACAAGCACTTCGCCGGCAAGGTGGTGCGCAAGGACCTGACCAAGTTGCTCAAGGAAGGCGCGAACGTTCCGGTCTATGTCCTGGAGTACCTGCTCGGAATGTACTGCGCATCCGATGACGAGGCCACGATCCAGTCCGGCATGACCAGCGTCAAGCGCATCCTCGCCGAGAACTACGTGAGGCCCGACGAGGCTGAGAAGATCAAGTCGAAGATCCGTGAGAGCGGCAGCTACAAGGTCATCGACAAAATCACTGTCAAGCTCAACGAAAAGCGTGACGTTTATGAAGCGCTACTCTCCAATCTGGGTGTGAAGAACGCCGAAATTTCGGATGCCTTCGTCCGCCAGTTCGAGAAACTGCTGGTCGGTGGCATCTGGTGCATTGTGACACTGAACTACCGCTTTGAAGAAAACCAGAAGGGCTCGCCGTTCCTCGTGACGGATCTGAAGCCAATCCAGATGCCCAATATGGACATGCCAGGTTTGTTTGAGGGGCGAAAAGCCTTCACCGATGAACTGTGGGTCGACGCCCTGATTCGCTCGACCGGCATGGAGCCGTCGACCTTCAAGGAGCGGGTGAAGTGGCACCTGCTGGCCCGCATGATTCCGCTCGTTGAGAACAACTACAACTTCTGTGAGCTGGGACCAAGGGGTACCGGCAAGAGCCATATCTACAAGGAAATCAGCCCAAACAGCATTCTGGTGTCCGGTGGTCAAACCACGGTGGCCAACCTGTTCTACAACATGGCGGCCCGCAAGGTCGGCCTGGTCGGTCTGTGGGATACCGTGGCGTTTGACGAAGTCGCCGGCATCAACTTCAAGGATCACGACGGCGTCCAGATCATGAAGGACTACATGGCCTCGGGCTCCTTCAGCCGGGGTCGTGAGTCGATCAACGCCAATGCGTCCATGGTGTTCGTCGGCAATATCAACCAGAGCGTCGAGTCCCTGGTCAAAACCTCGCACCTGTTGGCGCCATTCCCCGAAGCAATGATCGACTCCGCCTTCTTTGATCGCTTCCATGCCTATGTGCCGGGTTGGGAAATCCCGAAGATGCGCCCGGAGTTTTTCACCAACCAGTACGGCTTGATCGTCGATTACCTCGCCGAGTACCTGCGCGAGATGCGCAAGTACAACTTCGCCGATGCCATCGACAAATGGTTCAAGCTTGGCAACAACCTGAATCAGCGGGATACGATTGCTGTCAGGCGTACCGTCTCCGGCCTCCTGAAACTGATCTGTCCTGCCGGTGATTACGAAAAGGAAATCGTCCGCAAATGCCTTGAATACGCGCTGGAAACCCGCCGCCGCGTGAAGGAGCAGCTCAAAAAGATTGGCGGCATGGAGTTCTACGACGTCCACTTTTCCTACATCGATCTGGACGATGCGCAGGAGCGTTTCATTTCCGTTCCTGAACAATCGGGCGGCGCCTTGATTCCGGACGGACGCCTGCAGCCGGGAACGCTGCACACGATCAGCATGGGAACCGCCGAGATGCCGGGGACGTTCCGTCTCGAAATTCAAAACATCGCAGGCGGCGGAAAAATTTCGGCCTCCGGCGCGGCACCAAAGGAGCCGGTGCGGATCGCATTCGATTACTTCAAGGCCAACTCGTCACGGGTCAGTGCATCGATCAAGCCAGGGGAGCACGATTTTCACCTCCACCTCGTCGAGCTTCAGAATGCTGGCGCGCCACAAGCACTAACGCTCGCCAGCTTCATTGCGCTTTGCTCGGCGGCCTTGGGGCGTGCCGTTCAGTCGCAGATGGTGGTAATGGGCGACATGAGCCTCGGCGGAACGGTGGTTCAGGTCCGCAATCTTGCCGAGACGCTACAGGTCGCTTTTGATGCTGGTGCCAAGAAGATTCTTCTGCCGATGTCGAGTGTGGTCGATATTCCGACGGTGCCGGGCGAGCTGTTTGCGAAGTTCCAGACCAGCTTCTATTCCGATCCGGTGGATGCGGTGTTCAAGGCGATTGGTGTGGAGTAGCTAACTACAGACCATCGCCTAATCAGTTTTAAAACTCGGTTTCCGGCATTCATTTTGAATGCCAAATTACAGCATTGGATTTATGACAACAACAGATGTCCTGCTGGCTGAAACGGCCACCTGCGAGTTTGAATTGCTCCGGCTCGTGATGGTGGATTCCTACACCAAAGGCAAAATTACTGAACTGCCCATTTCCGGTGGAACGATCATCACGGGCCGGAATGGCAGAGGAAAAACCTCGCTCCTACAGATAATCCTCGCTTTTTATGGAGAGCGTCCAGATCGGATAGTTGTGCCTGCGAGCAACAAGGTCAGTTTCGCGCGCTACTACCTGCCTCGGATGACCTCCTACCTCGTGTACGAGTACCGACGTCGCGATGTCATCTGCTGTGCCGTCCTATACAGCGACGATACTGGGGATGCCCTGCGTTATCGTTTTATCCGCAGCCCGTATCGACAGGAATTCTTTGTTCAGCTGGATCAGGCAACGATCGTGATGAGTCGAGATCTGACGGTTCATCTGAAGCAACTGGGTGCCAACACCAGCCGCCCCATGGATCTATACGAATATCGGAACATCATTCAAGGGCGTAGCGGCACCGGTCGTGACGCACACAAGCAGCGTGCGATGGTCGCAGACTTCTCGTTCTGTCCGAGTGGTCGGCAGATAGCCCATATCGAACGCATTGTCAGCGGGATGTTCCTGCGCAGAACGAACTTCACCGACCTGCAACGCATGGTGGTCGCGTCGATTGCCGAGTCAGCCAACCAGATAGCGTTGGGGGCGGATAGGAAAAGGATCGATGTCTGGCCGGATCATTACGAGTCGTACATGTCGGTCATGGCCCAGGAACCGCGGATGGCGGCTGCATCGAGCAGCTACGACACCCTGTTGTTTGAGGAGCAGGAAATCGGCCGGATCCATGCGCGACTGACACTGCTCGTGGCAAAGCTCCAGGGTGACCTCACCCAGGCACTCGAACGGCGTGCGAGCGCAAAGCGAAACATTGAGGCAGAAGAGACCCAGTACAGAGACCGTGCCCGCGTTTTTGATGAAGCCATCGAGCGAGCAGAGCGCGCCGCGCAAACAGCCGATACAGAAGTCCGAGCACTCGATAAGCGTCGGGATCACTACAAGCAAATTGACGTCGATGCCAAGGCCGCGTTGCTCGGTCGGGAAAGCGAGATTCGCCACAGTAAAGAGGCGCTCGAACGACGTCAGCAGCTCTTGACCGGGACGGCACAAAATATCGCCACCGAGTACGATCGCCTGCTGAACGAAATGAATCGCCTGCGCCTGCTGGATACGGCCGCCGCGAGCGTTGCAAGGGGGGATATCATTCAATCGTTCATTCCGCGCTTGGCTGCCCTTGAATCGGCGCGGGACAATGAATACCGTGACCTTCGGACCCGCGCCGAGGGACAGTTGCGGTCGGCGCGCGATGCCGTAGAAGCAGCGCAGCGTGCAATCGGCGAAGCTCAGGCAAAAGTGTCTAACCCGCAGGCGGACAACCTGACCGTCAAAGCGTTGGAGGACAAGCTCGTCGAGCTGAAGAAGTTGCGCACTTCCCTCGCTGACGAAAGAAAGCAGCTCAAATCGCGACGGGACGCCGCCAGGTTCGCCGAAAAAGCCTACGCAAGGGAAGAGCAGTCGCGGGCACGTCTGATTCAGGAGCGGAACAGGCTCACAACGGTACTCGAGGAACTGCTGCTTCGTCAGGCACCGAGCGAGGACAGTCTGCTGTATTTCCTGCGCACGCAGTTGCCTGGTTGGCACCATGATCTCGCCAAGGTCATCCGGGAAGATCTGCTGGTCAGAACCGATCTTTCCCCGTCTATCGGGAGCAATTCCGGCGGGATGTACGGCCTGGAACTCGATGTCGATCAGCTGGACG
>Ga0209573_1002362_pt1 | contig 24383 bp, 24 predicted proteins | sample TNRBio252014_DNA_FD_185870 | JGI IMG/M metagenome (GOLD analysis project Ga0209573, IMG submission 185870) | Wastewater treatment Type I Accumulibacter community from EBPR Bioreactor in Madison, WI, USA - TNR Reactor_6/25/2014_ DNA (SPAdes)... | ecosystem: Engineered > Bioreactor > EBPR >... | reverse complement strand
TATTGAAGCCTACTACATGGAAAGTTGTTCAGGCATTGTTCTCTGCATGTCCCAGCTGCAACAGTTTCAACTATAAACTTATAGAGCGCAAGCCTGGATTGCCCTGCTACTGCTGCCAAATGCCAACCGATAGAATATTAAGTGTAATTCACAGTTGCAAAGAGTGTGGCTATGCACACGAAAGGTTTTTCCCCGATGGCGAAACACATGAAGATTCTCTGTTTTGCGACTACTGCACGCCCAATCATTCTTAAAAGCAAAGCTTAAATATCACCCAACATAGGGCGCAGCACTATATCTTCCACAACAGTATTGGAAGATAAATTATTGATGCTAAAAATTAACTCGGCAATATCGGCAGACTTGATAAAACGCGATTCAGGAAGATCGACACCTGCCCACGAGTCGGTTAATGTAGCACCAGGCAGCAAAGAGGTAACTTTGATGTTGTGAGGTTTTAATTCTTCGCGCAAGGCTTTTGAAAAACCCAACATGGCAAATTTTGAAATACTATAACTACCACCATTGGGATAGGCGTGTGTACTTGCAATAGAGCAAACATTAAATACACTTCCACTACCTTGCAATTTCATTTTCGGAATCAACTTTCGCGAAAGATGATAAGCCGAATATAAGTTTGTTTCAATAAGCATTTCGAGTGTTCCATCGGCTTCTTCGTGTACCGCACCCGGAATAAACTTACCTGCATTATTTACCAACACGTCAATTGTATTGAAGTTTTTCAAAACTTCATCAGCAAATAGCTGCACCGCAATTTTATCCGATACATCGCACGAAAGCACTAAAACCATTTGACTATCAGAATCCGCAAAATAGCTCTTCAGCTCATCAATATTTCTGGCACACAATGCAAGATTCCAACCTGCTGCAAAAAACTTTTCGGCAATAGCCAATCCAATACCTTTTGATGCCCCAGTAATTACAATTGTTTTGCCACTCATAACTGAAAAATTTTGCGTTTAGGAGTTTGCCTAAAACTAAATTGAAGGTTTAAACCTGCCACTCCCCTGCCATTCATTTGCGGAATCATTGGGTGAATATCCAATGCAAGTTTATCATCCACATCCCAATGAAAAAGATGTGCATCAACTGCGGCATCCACAATATTTAAAATATACCACACTGCCGTAACAACTGCCATAATATCTAAGTTCCGCTTATTAGAGTCGCGATAATATTTTAGTTCATCGGCACTTGAAGTTCCTTTAAAAGATGCATTGGTTGTGGAGTCGCCATCCACCGCAATTCGGTATGCGCTGCGGTAGCCTTTGTAGTTAGAACCAAAATGATACAAGCCATATCCTAAGCCCGAAAATCCGGCATAAATAATTGGTATTTTCCACCAGCGCTTATTGTAGCCTTGACCCAGCCCAGGCAAAACAGCACTCATCCAAATAGCTTTTGTAGGATTATGACGCTTACTAACAACTTTCTTTTTAGCAACCGAAGTGGAATCGGAATTTACTGTATCAATAATGGCAGTCGGTATAGATGAAAGCAGAGAATCGGCTGCAACCGCAGAATCAACAACCTGAAGTTTATTTCGCTCTTTTTCGGGTGCGTCTTGAGCGATTGCTGATAGGCAGATAATAAAAAAAAACAGAAAGAAAAGTATAAACCTATTCACAATTATAGAACGCGATATTACTTTATATCCATCAATTTAATTTCATAAACCTTACGGTCTTTATTGTGCATGTGGTTATCGCGCAGCCACGAGTTTAAGAGTTTTATATGGCGATATTGCAAGCCAAACTGCGCAGCAAAAGCAGTGATATTTGTGATTGGCGTATCAACTGTAACCATGTTGTATGCAAAAGGTTGGTACAAATCATCCGCCTTTAAGTAGTAGCCGCAAGATTCGGGATTTGAAAAAATAATTTTCATTGCAAGCATTCTGAATACATAACGAGAAGTTTCTTGTGTAAGCAGTAAGTTATAATAGCTATCTGTTTGTTGTATCTTACACTTCTCTGCCATACCGGCCATACCCATATTGTACGCAGCAGCAGCCAGTGTCCAATTACCCAATTTCTCTTTTGCCTGCTTTAAATACTTACATGCAGCACGAGTGCTCTTTTCTACATTATATCTTTCATCAACTTCTGCTCTCACATCAAGGTTATAGAACTTTGCTGTTGGCTCCAAAAACTGCCAAAAACCTGCTGCCTTTGATGGGCTTACCACGTCTCTAAATCCACTTTCTATCAATGGCAAGTATTTAAAATCATTGGGCACACCTTCTTCTGCCAACACACGTTCAATTTCAGGAAAATAGCGATTTGCAAGCTTCATGGTAAGAAAAGTGTTAGAGTGCCAAAAAACATTCACCTGAAGTTCTCTATCTAATCGTTCCCACACATCTGGGTCTTCGAGTGGCACACGTTCGCCTGCAAAACTTATTTCACCGGCAATGCGCAAGGGTTCAACTTTTTGTGTAGAATCAATTCGCGTATTGATAACTACTTGCGGGGTTTCGGTTCGTGTTTTGTCAAACAAATTCACTTTTTCGCCTAAAAACCAATTTGCTTTTTGCAAAGCATAAGCTGCGCCAAAGCCTACAAACAAAGCGATTGCAACAGTAGCTACGAAAATATTTTTCTTCATGGTAATCAACTTCTAATCTATACTTTTCTTAAACACCGGAACCGAACTGCAAGCTTCGCCATACATTACCGAACGCGCAACTTTTGCCAACTCGAAACTGATTAACGCAAATGCGCCCGGTAATATTTCACGATCACCACAACCTTTTACAATTACTCGAAGACCTTCATACTTTCTAAAATCTATTGCGGCAATTGCACGCTGCTGAAAAACATCTTCGGCATGTGCAGGTGTTGCAACCACAACATCTTTTGCAAAAGGTGCCAGCGAAACACTCAGCAGCATATAAGCCCACATTGGTATAATGGCATCGCTACTGCAATACACACAAACGCTTTTATTTTTTAAAATAGACCAATCTGTATCGGCAACTTGCTGCCTAAAATCGCTTTCGCGCACTATCAAACCTTTAAAAAGAAAATCTTTCAAATCAATATTTACAACATCACCTTTTGCCGGAAAAAATTCAGCCAAGTCAATTTCTATTACCCCACGGTTTGTTGTTTTGTTTACTATTGGTTGCGGTGGTTGCATCAGGCGAATGTAAGAAGTGTTGAATGAAGAATAAAAGCTAAACACATAAGATAACAGACTTTAGAAAGTTTGAGGCAATTGTTTGCGCACTACCATTGCTCACTTTTGCAAGTTCAACTGTAAGCTTCTACTAAAACTTTCTTCGAGCGAAATCAATGTTTCGGTTCTGTTTATCCCTTCAATTTTCTGAATTTTATCGTGCAGAACTGTGCGCAGATGTTGCGTATCGCGACAGTGCATTTTTAGAAACAAACTATAATTGCCCGTTGTGTAATGGCAACTTACAATTTCGGGTATTTTTTTTAATGCTTTAACCACCGTATCATACATATCGCTCTTGTTGAGATACACACCAATAAAAGCAGTAATGTCATAACCCAGTTTAGGTAAATCAACTTGTATTTGCGGGGCGTGAGCAATGCCTGCCTCTGTAAGTTTTTTCATTCTTACATGCACTGTGCCGGGCGAAACGTATAATTCTTTTGCAATTTCTGTGTAAGGCATAAAGGCATCTTTCATCAATAAATTCAATAACTGAATATCGGTGTTATCAAATTCATAATTAGCCGCCTGATTTTCCGACTGTTTTTGATTTTTGTTTTCCATAACGCAATTCTATTGAATAAAAACGAAACTTTTACTCATTTTGTAACATTTCTTTCAATAAAACATATAACATTTTATATTTGCATCACGTTCTTAAAAATTGTTGGGTGATGGAATTTTGGCAAACATGCCCACCAGTCTCGTGGGTGAGGAATATGGGATAAATCAAAGCATGGATGGTGATTACTCACCATCCATGCTGCGGCTAACTACCTCTTGCAGGTTCGAGTCCTGCCCCAACAGCTAAATGTTCTGATATGGTACGGTTTATGATGCTCATGGTAATGCTATCGCTGATAGCATATATTTTTCTTTCGATACTGATGCTTGCAATACGCGTCATATCTCTTGGAAGTGTGAGCATTGAAAAACAAAAGCCAAAACTTATCTAAAACAAACTTTTTCGTTCGTTCTGTCCGTTTTGTAGGCTGTATTCCTTAGTTGGGATACAGCCTTTTTGTTTACATGAAAATGAAGCAAAAAATACAACTGCGGCACAGCGAAAACAAAGCGATAAACAGCTTCTATAGACTGCTCTTAATCTCAGTTAGATACTTATCTATATCACCAGCACCAATAGTAAGCAATACTTCTATATCGTCTTTACTGTTTAGAAAAGAAACCAACTCGGTTTTATTTATCGAGTGTTTGCTTTGGCAGGTAAGTTGATTGAAAATTAAATCGGACGTAACGCCCTCGATTGGCAGTTCTCTTGCCGGATAAATTTCTAACAAAACAACTTCATCGGCAATGCTCAAACTTTTTGCAAAACCTTCGGCCAAATCTTTTGTGCGAGAAAATAGATGCGGCTGAAACACAGCGGCAATACGCTTTTCGGGATAAAGTTCTTTTACACTCGAAAGCAACATTCTAATCTCTTCGGGGTGATGTGCATAATCGTCAATAAAAACGTGTTTATCATCTTCAATCAACTTTTCGAATCTGCGTTTTATGCCCTTAAAAGTGTTTAACCCCGCCTTTATCTGTTCCGCATTTAAGCCCAATTCTAAGCATACAATAAAAGCAGCAATGGCATTTTCGATATTATGTAAACCTCCAAGGTTCAATCGAAACGATTTGTACTCTTTTCCAAAATAGCTAATGTGAAAAAGATAACCTCCTTCTACAATCCAATATTTACTGCAAAAAACATCCGCAGTGTTATCGGCAAAAGCATAAAAGGCTTTATCTAATTGCGGCAATTTATCGTTGATGCTTTGGTTGTTTTTAATTGCCAGAAATCCTTCCTCTTCAATCTTTTCAGCAAATTGAATAAAGGCTTCGTCTATTGCTTGTTTACTTCCGTAAATATCCAAATGGTCGGTATCTACCGCAGTAATCACAGCCAAATTGGGGTGCAAACGATGAAAAGAACGATCGAATTCATCGGCTTCCACTATCACTACTTTATCTTTTGCTGCCGGCACAAATTGCATACCCGATTGAGTGATGTAGTTTGAGTAATAATTAGAGCAAATGCCACCAAGAAATGCTTCAACGTCATACCCTGCATTACAAATAATATGAGCTATCATGGAGCTAACAGTTGTTTTTCCATGCGAACCGGCAACGGCAACGGTGTAGTGCTCGGCAGAAATAAGCCCCAACACTTCGCTCCTTTTCAGCAGATTATAACTTCCACTTTTATAGTAATTAAAGCCTTTGTGATCTTTGGGAATGGCAGGTGTGTAAACAACTAAATCTACATCTTTGGGTACAAGCTCAACAGCATCTTCAAACACAATTTCAATACCTTCTTTAGAGAGTGAATCGGTAAGAGCAGTTGAGGTTTTATCGTAGCCGCTAACGCGAACGCCACGTTGGTTAAAATACCGCGCCAATGCACTCATGCCTATACCACCAATACCAAGGAAGTAAACTGATTTTAGTTGAGATAGTTGATTCATGTGTATTAGGATTGAATAACTCCAAAAATTTGCGCCACAATTCTTTCGGCAGCATTAGCAATGCTCATTTTTTTGATGTTAGCCGAAAGTAACTGGCATGTTACGGCATCGTCTAATAAATCAATTGCCGCAGGAATTAAATTGAATTTAGCCTCATTATCTTTAATCAAAATTGCAGCCTCTTTATTTACTAAAGCAACAGCATTGTGTGTTTGGTGATCTTCTGTAACATTTGGCGAAGGAACCAGAATTACGGGTTTGCCGATAATTTGCAACTCGGCAATAGAAAGCGCACCAGCCCGCGAAACAATTACATCGGCAACTTTATACGCGGCATCCATTCTATCAATAAACTCTAACACTTTAATATTGTGATGTTGCTCGCCTACGGCTTTGCAATCTTGAAAATATGCTTTACCAGTTTGCCAGAGCAATTGCACATTGCTTTCTTCAATTCGTTCTATTGTAGCATCAACACTTTGGTTTAAAGTGCGCGCTCCAAGGCTACCGCCAATAATCAGAATAGTTTTTTTCTCGCTGCTTAATCCAAAATACTTCAGTGCTTCTTCTCTGCTAACATTCGATTCAATAATGTTGGCTCTTACAGGATTGCCGGTAAGCACAATTTTTTCGTTTGGAAAAACTTTTTCCATGCCTTCATAAGCTACACATATTTTTTGCGCACGTTTTGCAAGCAATTTATTGGTAACTCCGGCAAAAGAATTTTGCTCTTGAATAACGGTGGGCACACCCAATAAACTTGCCGCAAACAAAAGCGGCCCGCTGGCGTATCCACCCACTCCTACCGCCACATCGGGTTTGAAATTTCTAATAATAGTAACAGCCGAAAGTAATGAGCCAATAACTTTAAATGGCAATCCAATATTTCTCAATAAAGAACCGCGTTGAAAACCGGCAATATTCAATCCCTTAATTTTGTATCCGGCTTGTGGCACTTTCTCCATTTCCATTTTTTCAACAGCTCCTACAAACAATATCTGAGCATCTGGCTTTTGCCTTTTTATTTCATTGGCAATAGCTATGGCAGGAAAAATATGCCCACCGGTTCCACCTCCCGAAATAATAACTTTAAGTTGTTTCACTGCTGTTGCTATACAAATTTGAATTCAACAAACTTAGATTTTTATTGCTTTGCGTTCTATTCATTTAATCAATGTAGTTGTTTAAATTTTTGTGATTGCGTCTTCATTGCCATGCTGTGGTTCGCACTGAAGGACTATCTTCTGTGCAAAACGACTGCGCCTTTATAAGCATAGCTTACGGAGCGAAGTAACCTCAACAAAAATTCAAACAAATCACTACAAAACATTGAAAGTATTATGGTGTTAGCCTGCCATAAAAACGAGGAAAAGGAATGGACTCGCGAACGTGTTGCAAACCACAAGTCCAAGTTACCAAACGCTCTAAGCCAAGCCCGAAACCACTATGTGGCACGTTGCCATATTTGCGCAAATCTAAATACCACTCGAAGGCTTCCATTGGCAAATCGTGCTCTACAATTTTTTGTTTCAGTTTTTCAATATCTGTTTCGCGCTCGCCACCGCCTACTACCTCACCATAACCTTCGGGTGCTAATAAATCAACACCTTTGGCATATCCCTTGTCGGTTTCATCCTCTTTCATGTAAAATGCTTTTACTGCTTGCGGCCAGTTGTAAACCATAATAGGTTGCCCAAACATGCGTGTCAAAACAGTTTCATCACTACCACCAAAATCGTTGCCGCGTTCAAAGTTTTTTGCGCTATTCAGCCACACAGGAATATTCTGTGTTTTTTCCATCAAATCGGCAATTTCGTTTTTCAGCGTGTCAATTTTGTTGCGATTGAAATTTGTTTCGCCTTTATTTAAAGTGCCACTTGTTATTTTGGTTTCGCGCTCTTCTATTTCTTTTTCTTTTACTGCAATTTCTGCTTTTAACGCAGCCAAATCTTCTTCTAAAACCTGAATTGTTGTTTTGCCATTTACGGTTTTTTCTCCTTTAATAATATCAACCGCTTCTTCGTATTTCATACGGATGAACGGCTCAAGAACTTTCTGTAAATAAGTAGTGTCGCGCTCTAAAGTTTGCAACTCAATTTTGCATTTATCCAAAACCTTGCTTACCACATGGCGAATGAACTCTTCAATCAAATCCATATCCATTTTCAAATCATAGAAAGCCATTTCGGGTTCTATCATCCAAAACTCGGTAAGATGCCTGCGTGTTTTACTTTTTTCGGCACGAAAGGTTGGTCCAAAAGTGTAAATCAAACCCTGCGCCATTGCCATAGATTCACCATAAAGCTGACCGCTTTGAGAAAGATATGCAGGGTCGCCAAAATAATCGGTTTCAAAAAGGTTGGTTGTGCCTTCGCAAGCATTACCTGTAAAAATTGGTGCATCCATTTGTACAAAACCTTTGTTTTGAAAAAACTCGTGAATTGCAAAAATGATGGTATTGCGTACACGCATAATTGCCCATTGGCGTTTCGAGCGCAACCACAAATGGCGATGATTTAATAAAAAATCGGGACCGTGTTCTTTCTTACCTATAGGATATTCTTCGGCAACGGCAATCACCGTTAATGCAGTAGCTTGAATTTCGTAGCCGCCAAACTGCCTTTCGTCTTTCACTACTTTGCCGGTAACAGAAAATGAACTTTCTAACGAAAGTCGTTTTGCTTCTTCAAAAGTTTGTTCGCCAACTATATTTACATCTACCACACATTGCACGTAGCCAGTGCCATCGCGCAGGGTTAGGAACACCAAACCTTTGCTATCGCGCCTGTTGGCGTTCCAGCCTTTTAAAACAACTTCGTTGTTTTCAAATTTACTTAATTGATTGATATATGTTTCTTGCATAAGGGCGCGAAGATAAGCGGGGAATGGAATTGTTAAGAGTAGCTTTTGCGATTATTAGATATTATTTTTTCACTTCAGTTCCACATTAAACACTTCTTGAAAATATTTTTTAAAAACATTCACTACATCTATCATATTAAAGGCATTGCCCGATAACTTCATCATACTGGTAACCGGCTTGTTGCTAATGCCACAAGGCACAATATGACTAAAAAACGCAAGGTCTGTATTTACATTTAAAGCCAAGCCATGCATCGAAATATGACGGCTAATTTTTATACCAACTGCTCCAATTTTTGCATTACCTACCCACACTCCAGGAGCGCCTTCTACCCTATTTGCAACAATGCCAAAATCGGAAAGTGTTTTAATGATGATTTCTTCCAACTTTTCGACATACAGCGCAACACCAATTCCCAACATATCCAAATCTACAATTGGGTATGCCACTAACTGCCCCGGCCCGTGAAATGTAATATCGCCACCGCGATTAATGCGCACAAACTCCGCCCCAACCGTTTCAGGGTCAATAAGCAAATTTTCTATACCTCCACTTTTGCCTAATGTATAAACGGGGTGATGCTGGCAAAGAATCAAGGTTTGTTGCACATCCGCTCCTTCGTTCTTTGCATTTACAGCTTTATCAAAAAGCGACTCTTGATAACGCAACACCGAACTATATGGAGAAACAAGGAAATACTTCAATGCAATCATTGGTGGTGAAAGTAAAGGGATGATGAAAAAAACGAATAAAAAATGTAAACGTGCAATTGTGGATTGAACAACAGTAATTGTTCTATAAATTCAACTTAACAAAGCAACAGACTAAAACCAATTGCGTTTCAAGAAATACCATGCCATTGCTGCCGAAATAAAAATGGCAAGTGTAAAAATTACAATAAAGGCATAAGGGTTATGATCGAGCGGAAGCTCCACATTCATTCCATAAAAGCTTGCAATCAATGTTGGCACCATCAACACAATGGTTACCGATGTAAGCCGCTTCATTACACCATTCAGGTTATTACTGATAATACTGGCAAAAGTATCCATGGTGCCGTTAAGGATGTTGCTGTACATCTCGCTCATCTCCAATGCTTGCGAGTTTTCAATTACAATATCGCCCAACCAATCTAACTTTTCTTGCTCCTTGATGCGCAAAAAATTACTACGCTGGGTTTTCATCATCATCAACTCGTTACTTCTGATGTTGGTAACAAAGTAGATTAAGCTTTTTTGAATATTGAGCAAGTTGGCAAGATCCTCGTTTCTGGAACTGTTGTAAAGCTCTTTTTCGTAGGCGTATCTTCGGTTGTTCAGGTTTTTCAAAAACTCTTGAAATACCGATACATTTCTTTCAAAAATATGAAGTATGAAAGATTCAACATCGTCAGGGTTAAAAGACTTTGGCGGGGTTTCCATAAAAAAATCCAAAACCGGATTTCGGTGTGGACTGATGGTGATAATATAATCGGCAGTGCGGATGATACCAATAGGCATGGTGATGTAAATAGCTTCGTTATCGGTGATACCTTTATTGCGCACAGGTGTTTTTAATACTATTAAATCTACACCGTCTTCGCTTTCATATCGTGAACGCTCGTCAATATCTAACGAGTCGGTGATAAAGTCTATATCAATTGCAAGCTTTTCTGAAAGTTGTTGGGTTTCTTCGTTATTAAACGGGCCGTAGAGGTTAATCCAACATCCGGTTTCGAGCGCAGAAAGTTGTTGCAGGCTGCCATGCTGTTTTTTCAGGTAGGTAATCATCTTTGCTCATTTCAATTTGATTCGTGAAACAATAGCGCCTTGTAAAAGCGCACGAATGTAGGCAAATGGAACGAAAGAAAAAGTGTGGCTCGTTTTTTAGCAGATAATTATTCTATCAGCTTACGTTAAACCTAAAAAGGATAGCCAATAGCTAAGTTGAATTGCCCCTTGCGGATGGTCCATTTATTATCGGCTTCTATGCGTGGGTCGCGAATGGGAATACCATAATCCAATCGGATTACAAAGTAATTGAAATCGAGGCGAACTCCCGCGCCAACGTTTACGCCAAACTGTTTCCAAAACTTATTAAAATCAAACACTCCGCCCGGGCGCGATGCATCATCGCGCACCAGCCAAATGTTTCCTGCATCAATAAATGTTGCTCCTTTCAACCATTTATAAATATCGAAACGCAATTCCATATTCAACTCTACCTTCATATCTCCGGTTTGATCTACAAACAATGATGCTTGGTTTGCTCCCGGATTTTCGATGTTAATGGTAGAGTCTTTGTATCCGCCAGGGCCAATTTCTCTGATTTGAAAGCCTCGTAAACTGTTCAGCCCGCCAACAAAAAATTGCTTGATGTAAGGAAGCTGCGAAGAGTTGCCATAGGGCACACCAATACCAAGGTAATTGCGCATAGCAAAAGAGCTATGCCTATTGATGCGGAAATAATTACGCACATCAAATTCAAAACGTACGTACTGCGAAACGGGTCTTTTAAAGATATTGAACGTGCGAGTTGGCGAGTATCCATTGTTGGCAGCCATAAAACCCAGCATCAAAATGTTACCAGCTGCTTCTACATTTCCTCTAATAAACGCATACCATTTATCGTACTTGCTTTTTTGATTTGCGAATGTGAATGTGTAATTACTTCCCCAAATAATTTGCTCTTCGTAGCTGCGTTTCAATGCAGGGCGCTTTGCCAAAAAGCTGATGAACGAATCTTCTTTATTGATAAAATAGAAATTCACAAATGATGGGTTGTAAAAATGACGTACAAATCGTTTTTCGCTCCACTCGTAACCATAGGTAAGCGCGATGTTGTGAGCATTATACAACGGGTAATTGCTCGGAAAATCGCGCCTAATTTCATAGGAATACTTTGCATTCAATCGGGTTTTAGGATTGGTGTTTGCAAATATTTTTGTTTTAAAAGGCACTAACAATCGGTTCAAATAATACGTAGCATCAACTGTAAAATCTACTGTATTAAGAACGTTGTTTTTGATTGCCTTTGAGCGGTTTTTGCTGAAATTTAATTGAAAGTTGATACCTGCATCAATAACCAATTGGTCGGCACCTTTGGCAAGGTTTCGGTTTCTGTATCCAAAATTTACACCAAAGCCGGTTAAGCCTTCAAAGTTGTGATTGATGTTGCCACCTGCGGTAAACGACTGTTTTTTTGCCGGTGTGATATACACCATTGCATTCAATGAGTTACTGTCTCTGCGCGAACGCTGCATTTCTATACTCACAAATTTGAATGCCCCCAATTCATTCAATCGCCTTAAACTTCGAGTGTAAGCTTCTTGGGTAAACAACTCGCCTTCGCGAAAGAAAATAGCTTCGCGAAGTACTCTTTTTTTGAACAACTCTTTTTTGTGGATGAATAAGAAATCGTGCAGCGAAGTGGTATCGAAACCTTGTGCCAACGCGCTGCCACTACCCTGCTCATAATTGGTAAAAACCAACACTTTATTTATTCTAAATGGCTTATGGTCGGCACCGTCTGATGGTTGATGAACTTTTACACGAACATCAACTGTGTGTGATGCGGTATTCGTATCTAAATCAAATGTTACGTATTCTTTATTAAAGTAAAAGTATCCATTGTTGCGCAGCTCGGCTTCTATGCGTTCGCGCTCGGCTTTTAGGGTAGTAACATCAAAACGAACGCCTTGTTTAAGCAATGTGTTACCCATTTTTACCCGAGTAATACTTTCGCTAGTGGTACCTCCCATCGGAAAGCGCACCGTGCCAATTTTCCAAACTTTTCCTGCATTGATGTTGTAGGTAACTACAGCTCGCCTACGTTTTTCTTTTACATCAAACGATACATTATTTTCAAAATATCCAAAATTCCACAGGTAATTTTCCATGGAGATTTCGGTTTTGGCTATCACCGTAGAATCGAGTAAAACGGGCGCTTCGCCAACTTTAGTTCTTATCCACCATTTAAACTTTGTTTCCTTGCCTTTGCTTGCAGAAATGTAAAACCACAATCTTATTGGCATCATGCCCAAAAACCTCGTATTGGGTTTGGGCATGGCAATTTGCGTAAGGTCTTCGCGAAGCTTATCTCTTTCGCTCACCTCTTTTATACTTTTTACTATTATTTTATTGCGCAACATCAGCGTTTTGCCTTCGGGCAAACTTTTGTTCACAGAGCAAGAGCTTACCGTGCACAAAAACACAGCACAAAACAGCATCCACATTAAATGCTTTACAGCCATCAAGTAAGAATTTCTATTTTCGGCATTAACTAAGAAACAATGCTAACAAAAGCAAAAATCAAATTTCTACAATCACTTCAACACAAAAAATTCAGGCAATTATACCACCGCTTTGTTGTAGATGGAGATAAAACTGTACGTGAGCTCGTTAATTCGCACTTTGTAATTGAAACAATTTATGCAGAGCCTTGGTGGTTGAATAAGTTTAAATCGTTGATAAACAGCAATACTGAAGTTATTGAAGTAAGTTCGGCTGCGCTACAAAGCATTTCTACCCTGCAAAGTGCAAATGGCGTGGTTGCCATTGCCGAAATATCAATGGTAAATGCTGCACCATCAACTGAAAATAAACTATGTATTGCGCTTGATAACATAAACGACCCCGGCAATTTAGGAACCATCATTCGCATTGCCGATTGGTTTTCGATTGACACAATTTTGTGCTCGGAAACTTGCGTAGATTCATACAATCCAAAAGTGGTTAACGCAGCAAAAGGCTCATTGTTCAGAACAAACATTCATTACCTGAATTTGGAAAGTTTTTTTGCCAACAATCAGCCAAAGGTTTTTGGTGCAATGCTGGATGGAGAAAATATCTTTAAAGCTGAACTTTCTTCTACTGGTGTGATATTGATAGGCAGCGAAGCGCACGGAATTTCAAATGAGTTGCAGCCATTTATCTCGCATAAAATCACCATTCCTTCTTTTGGCAATGCAGAATCGCTGAACGCAGGTGTAGCCACCGGAATAATTTGTGCCGAATTTTTAAAACGAACACAACAATAATTTTTCGAAAAGAGTGCCGTAAATACTATGCTGCAATTTACAGATCAAATTGGAAACAACATTGAGCTACCTACCGCTCCGCGCAGAATAGTTTCGCTGGTGCCTTCGCAAACCGAACTACTATACGACTTGGGGTTGAGCGATGAAGTTGTTGGCATCACACGTTTTTGCATTCATCCACAAGAATGGTTTAATACAAAAGCAAAAATTGGCGGAACAAAACAGTTTAACTTTGATGCAATTCGCACATTGCAACCCGATTTGATAATTGGCAATAAAGAAGAAAATTATAAAGAAGGTATAGAAGAACTGCAAAAGCACTATCCCGTGTGGATGAGCGATATTTTCAATTTACAAGATGCCCTCAATATGATGTTGCAAATTGGAGCAGTAACCGACAAAGAAAACGCTGCCAAAAAACTGGTGGCTGCCATCGGCAATAAATTTAAGCAGTTGCAACAACAAAAAACCAATTACAGAGTGGCATACTTTATTTGGCGCAAACCGTATATGGTAGCGGGCGGCAATACCTTTATTGATTTTATGTTGCAGCAAATTGGCTGTATCAATTGCTTTAAAAACACCGAAAGGTATCCGGAAGTAAGTTTAGAGGAATTGCAGCAGCAACAACCAGATTATATTTTCCTTTCATCAGAACCCTACTCATTTAAAGAATTACATTTTGAGGAATTTACAAATGCTTGCCCCAATGCAAAAACAATATTGGTAGATGGCGAAGCATTTAGTTGGTATGGCAGCCGGCTACTGCAAAGCCCCGACTATTTTAATGCGTTGAGTGCAAAATTGATTGCCTGATAACTGATTTTATTTTTCATTCATTTGCTTTAATGAAACTGTCAGTAATTATTCCTGTTTACAACGAAGCAAAAACTATTGCCGAATTGATAAAGCGTGTACAGGCAGTTGCCATAAAAAAAGAAATTGTATTGGTAGATGATGGTTCGCAAGACGAAACCTTCCGTATTGCCAAAACATTTGAAAGCCCCGATTTTAAGGTAGTGCAGCATCAAGATAACCAGGGAAAAGGCGCTGCAATTCGCACTGCACTGCAATATGTAACGGGCGATTTGGTAATTATTCAAGATGGCGATTTAGAAACTGAGCCTAACGATTACTTACATTTGACCCAACCAATAATTGAGGGCAAAACAGAAGTTGTATATGGCTCTCGAAACTTGAACCCCTCTACCGGAAACCGTTATTGGCTCTATGATTTTGGCGGTAGATTTATTTCGATATGGACAAATTTTTTGTACCAACAAAACATTACCGATGAAGCTGCTTGCTACAAAGTTTTTAAAACCGAGGTCATAAAAAGCATTCCACTTGTTTATAACCGTTTCGAGTTTTGCCCCGAAGTAACTGCGCGCATTTCAAAACTGGGAATAAAAATTTATGAATTGCCCATGCATTACTATCCGCGTTCTTTTTCTGATGGAAAAAAAATGAAATGGACAGATGGACTAAAAGCATTTTGGGTATTATTAAAACTTAGATTTACAAACTGATGAATCAACCACGAAAAGAAATTTCTGTTCAGCGCATGGCAGTGATACTCGGCTTTGGGTTGCTGCTGGTAAAGTTTTTTGCGTGGTATCTTACAAACTCCAACACAGTACTTACCGATGCGTTGGAATCAATTGTAAACGTAGTAGCTGGCAGCTTGGCTTTGTATGGCGTAATGCTTTCGGCAAAACCTAAAGATAAAGATCACCCTTATGGCCACGGCAAAATAGAATTTATTGTTTCGGGGGTTGAAGGCGGCATGATTGCAAGCGCAGGTGTAGTGATGATTGTAAAATCGGCACTTAATTTTTTTGAACCCAACGAGATTCAAAACATTGATTACGGTTTGTGGCTTACTGCATTTTCGGCTGCGGTAAATTATGGCATTGCATTTTGGTTAATACGCGTTGGCAAACAAACCGATTCATTACCACTAATTGCAGGTGGAAAGCATTTGCAAAGCGATGCCATTACTTCTATTGCAGCACTAATAAGTTTAGCAATAATGTGGTTTACGGGCATTAAAAGCATTGACAACATAGTGGCGATTTTGATGGGCTTATGGATAATTTACATTGGCTACACTTTGCTGCGAAAATCTTTTGCCGGAATTATGGACGAAGCCGATATGAATTTGGTAGAAAAAATTGCGGTTTTACTTTCAAAAAATAGAAAGGCAGCATGGATTGACATTCATAATTTGCGTGTAATTCAATTTGGCAACAAGCTGCATATTGATTGCCACATGACTTTGCCCTATTACTTTTCGCTTACCGAAACGCACATAGAAATGGAAGCTATTGCGAAATTCGTAAATATGGAATTTGGCAAGCAAGCCGAGTTTTTTATTCACCCTGACCCTTGCACACCAAACTCTTGTTCTATATGCGCCATAAAAGATTGCAAGGTTCGCGAGCACGCCTTCGCCAAACAAATTGAGTGGAACACCGAGAATATTTCTACGAACAAAAAACACATCTGTAATGAAAGCGAATGAGGCCGAAAATCCATGGACTACTTTAAGCAGCGAAAACAAGTATGAAAACAAATGGATTAAAGTGGTAGAAAACCAAGTGCTAAACCCGGCCGGCAACCCCGGAATATACGGTGTGGTGCATTTTAAAAATATTGCTGTGGCTGTTATTCCGCTGGATGCAGAAAACAACACTTGGATAGTAGGGCAATATCGCTACACACTGAATAGTTATGAATGGGAAATTCCCGAAGGCGGCAGCCCCGAGGGCACTTCGCCATTAGAAAGTGCCAAACGCGAATTGCACGAAGAAGTGGGCTTGCAAGCCGAGCAATACGATATGATTTTAGAAATGCAACTTTCTAATTCGGTAAGCGATGAGGTATCGTACACCTATCTAGCTCGCGGCATAAAATATATTGGCGAAAACCCCGAAGAAGATGAGATATTAAACATCCGTAAACTTCCTTTTACAGATTTGGTAGCAATGGTGATGCGTGGTGAAATACGCGATGCACTTTCGGTGGCAAGCATCTTAAAAGCCAAAGCTTATCTAAATCTTTAGTGAGGTTGGTTTCTTCCCAACAAACTTCATTTAGCTCCATCTCACATTTTTAAGGATAATTTTCTTTCGCCCCAACGTCTCCTCATTCATCTTTTGAAGTTGGTTTAAGATTACACTGTTGGTAATGCTCCACCCAACTCACGGATTTATCTTCCGTATAGTAACATTCAGCCTATTGTTATCGGTAACCGAGTGGTATTCTGCTAAAGCCGAATCCAACCTTGTAATGGTAAACACATTGTCGGGTTTATCGGGGTTGGAAGTGCAGTCTAACTTTAAAGTGGAATCGCTAATAGTGTAAACACCTTTTTCTACATCGCCTGCGGTGTTTATCAAATATTCATTTCCGCGAAACTCAATGCGTGGGCTGCCTATACTTTCGTGTCGCAATACAGTGCCGTTGATCTCGTATTGATCAATCATCCACAGGCCAATGATATTATCTGTATCAAAACCACTTTTACTGTTGTTTTTGCACGAATTCAAAAACAAGGCTATTGATAGCAAAACTGTTGCTGATATTGATTTTTGCATAACTATTCAGGTATAAGTTGAAGTGTAATTGTTTCGGTTTGTAATGTTGTTTTTAAATGCAGCGAATCGTTTGTAATCAACTCTATTTTATAGGTCTGTGTATAATTAGAATCAATGTGTTTCAACAACATCGAATCGGCATTTAGCTGCCATTTGCCGGTTTCATCTTTTACAGAATGAGAATGGTAAGTTTTATCGGCTTTATACTCCAAGCGAAAAGTTTCTCTAAGTGCCTGTATCTGCGCTTCGATAATGGGTTTTACATCTTCGCTAATTTCGCGCTCGTACTTGATGTTACTCAATTTCCATGTTTTCACAATCAATTCATCGGGCGACTGTTGTTGCTTGCAAGAATCAAACAACAAAACCATTGCAATAAACCAAAAATACTTCTTCATTTTGCAGGCGAATATAATAGCGATAAACAAATGAAACTGCAATTGATTACAGTTGGCGAAACTTACGATAAGGCGGTAAAGATTTTAGCAGATGAATATGCCGCACGCATCAACCGATACTATAAATTTGAAATGCTTGCTATCAACGCATCGAATGCAACAGAAGAAGGAAAACTGCTTTTAAAAAAAGTGAACGAAAATGACACTGTTGTTTTGCTGGACGAAAAGGGGAAGGAACTTGGCTCGGTAGATTTTTCAAAACAATTCAACCAATGGCTGAATGCAGGAAGAAATGTAGTATTTGTAATTGGTGGTGCCTACGGATTTTCAGAAACAATGTATGCAAGAGCTAACTACAAACTATCGCTCTCAAAAATGACTTTTCCGCACCAATTAATTCGCGCACTTTTTACCGAACAACTGTATAGGGCTTGCACCATTTTGCGTAATGAAAAGTATCATCACGAATAGCTGTATGGTTGCATTTTATGTTGCTAATCTTCCAATTCGGTAATGCCGCCACTAAGAATAAACTTCATGGCTTCTGATGCAGAAACACCTTCCATTGGCACCACTTGCTCGCGATTTACCAACACCAATATGCCTGCAAAACTGTAGCTGAGAGGCAGGTAAACAGCTACTTTATCTTTGATATTTATTTCCGACAAATCTTCTTGTGTCATAAAACCTACACGAAAAACGCCTGTGTTTTTGCCCATTTCAACAGTTACAGGTTTCTTGAATTTTGCTTTATTACCAATAAAGGCGTTGAACAAATCTTTCAAAGAACCATAAATGTCTTTTACGAGTGGTGTGCGCTCCAAAATATCTTCAAATAAAACCAAAAGCGGCTGTAAAAACACTGTTGAACCCAACACACCAATCACCGTAATTAAAAGAAAAACAGCTAACAAGCCAATTCCTCTAACCCGTTCGCCCAACACAAGCTCGGTTAAATCTGTGGCGTGCGAGTCTAAAAAACTGAATACAAACCACAGGGCATAAAACGTAGCAAAAACGGGAGCAATTAAAAGTAAACCCCGCAAAAACCAAGTAATAAGTTTTCTAAAAAATCGCATAAAATATATTGTATCGGTGTCTAAAGTAGAGTATAAAAAAACAAAGTTTACTTCTTGTTATCCACTCTTTTTAAGCCCAGTTTTGCGCCAAGTGCCAGCATCATTGCAAATGCCTCGTCATAATCATTTTGAATCATCCCTTCAAGAATAGCTTCTTTTATTGCTTCCTTAATTTCGCCAATCTCTTTACATGGTTTTATTCCAAAGGTTTCCATAATCAATTCGCCTGTAACCGGTGGTTGAAAATTGCGCACCTTGTCTTTTTCTTCTACCTCTTTCAATCGTTCGCGCACCTTTTCAAATCGCTCTAAATAACGAATCATTTTATGGCGATTTTTGGTGGTAATATCCGCTTCACACAATACCATCAGACTTTCTATATCATCACCGGCTTCAAACAACAACCTGCGCAATGCCGAATCGGTAATTTCTTCTTTGGTTAATGCAATTGGGCGCAAATGCAAAAACACCATTTTGCGCACAAACTTCATTTCGTTACCCAATGGCAATTTCAAATATTTAAAAATACGCGGCACCCATTTGCTGCCCAACACCTCGTGCCCATGAAAGGTCCACCCCTCGCCCGGCACAAAGCGTTTTGTAGGCGGCTTGGCAATATCGTGCAAAATAGCAGCCCACCTCAGCCACAAATCTTTGGTATTGCGCGAAATGTTATCCAATACCTGAAGCGTATGAAAAAAATTGTCTTTATGACCTTTCCCTTCATAATTCTCCACTCCTTTCAATGCTTGAAACTCAGGAAAAATCAATTGCAAAATTCCGGCTTCCTCCAATAATACAAACCCTTTTGAAGGCACTCGGGCTAGAATAATTTTATTGAGTTCATCGGTAATTCTTTCTTGCGAAATAATCTTTATGCGCTCGGCATTGCGTTTAATAGATTCGAATGTTTCGGGCAAAATTTCAAACCCAAGCTGTGTGGCAAACCTTATAGCGCGCATCATGCGCAATGGGTCATCGCTAAAAGTTACATCGGGGTCGAGCGGTGTGCGAATCAATTTATCATTCAAATCCTTCCATCCATTAAAAGGGTCAATAAACTGCCCGAAAGAATGAGCGTTTACCGAAACCGCAAGCGCGTTTATGGTAAAATCTCTCCTGTTTTGGTCGTCTTGCAAAGAGCCTTCTTCTACAATAGGGTTTCGAGAATTACGTTGGTACGATTCTTTTCTCGCGCCCACAAACTCAATCTCCATACCATCCCATTTAAAGTTGGCAGTGCCATAATTTTTGAAAACAACGGGATGAAGATTTGCGTCTAAAATAGCTGCTGTAGCATTTGCCAATTCAATACCGCTGCCCACACAAACAAAATCAATGTCTTTACACGGGCGAATCAAAATTTGATCGCGCACATAACCACCAACAACATAAGCATCCACATTTAGTTTTGATGCCGCTTTTTGCACCGCCTCAAAAATTGGATGCGATAAACTAATTGAAATTTTCATTTGCGGTCGCGAATTTAAGAGAACTTTAAACAGTCAATAAGGAACAAGCAATGTTTAGCTGCAATAAAATTTCTCGCACAAAAAAATTTGCCGTTTGTTTCGATAAACTATTTTCACAGCATGTCTGATACGCCAACACCACAACCAATATCCGAGCTTGATTTTTTTAGAAAGCGGCTAAGCACAATAGAGCGCCTTGCTGCTACTAAACAACAGCAAATGAAATCGCTGCAGGATATTACGGAGGCTATCAACCACAACATGCCCATTTACGCTTTGGTAAAAATTTATGAGAACATTTTGCGTGCACACCAAGGTGTTGGCAAGGTGCTTTTGCTGATGAAAGAAAGCGAAGAAAAATGGGCTTGCGAACTGGTGAGCGAAACAGCTAAAAGTATTGACAATGTTTTTGGTGCGGTAAAACTGCTTTCGCCTATAGCTACTATTCAAGAAGTTAAAAACCATCAGCTGGGGCAGCTAAATGAATTCGATTACATAATTCCGGTAATGCACAAAAAAGAGCCGGTGGGTTTTGCGCTGATTGGTGAGATAAAAGAAACACAAGGTGATGTAATTGAAGATAAGCTGAAGTTCATTCAAACCATTACAAACATTATTGTGGTGGCAAACGAAAACAAAAAACTTTTCAAAAGCCAACTCGATCAAATGTTGATGCAAAAAGAACTGCGCGTGGCCGAGGAGATGCAAAAAATGCTGATTCCAAACCAGTTACCGGCAAACGAAAAAGTTGAAGTAGCAGCATATTACAAAGCTCACAAAAGCATCGGTGGCGACTATTACGATTTCATACAGTTAGAAAATGATAAAATTGCCTTTTGTGTAAGCGATGTAAGCGGCAAGGGAATTTCGGCAGCATTATTGATGGCCAATTTACAAGCCAATCTACGCGCACTTATTACGCGAAACTACCCTTTAGACCAGTTGGTAGATATTCTAAATTCAAAAATTAAAGAGATAACTCAAGGCGAAAAATACATCACATTCTTTATCGGAATTTTCGATTACAAAACCCGCTTGTTGCAATATGTAAATGCCGGCCACACCTCTTCATTACTAAACTCTTCGGGCGAAATTAAAGAGTTAGATCAAGGCTGTACCATTCTGGGCATGTTCAGCATTCTTCCATTCATCAATGTTGGCGAAGTGGCAGTAGCACCAAACTCAATAATTGTAAATTACACCGATGGTTTATCGGAAGCATCAGACCCCGATGGCAACCTTTTTGAAAGCGATAGAATAGAAAACTTCCTTAAGCAGAATCATCATCTTACCATAGAGCAGTTTAATAAACAATTGATTGATGAGATGTTGCGATTTACAAAAGGAACTGAATTTGATGACGACCTTACTTTACTTACGCTCCGTATCAAGTAGCGGCTTGGTTGCAAAAATCAACAACATGGCAACATTAAAGAAAAACAAGGTGCCAATTTTATCGCTCTCCAGCATATCATTCAATGTAAGCGAAAGGTAAATCGCCATCATCGAAAGCATTACCCCCATCAACATATACTTTTGATAATCATGAGCCATACGATGGTAAAGGTTCTCGCCCAACAAAAAGATATATGCAGTAAAAGCCAAAAAAATTAGCAAACCAAAAACACCCTGCTCTACCAAAAGCAACAAAAAATAATTGTGAATAGTGGAGCGTTCTTCGTTATCGCTCACCCATGTTTCAAAACTCGAAACAGCGTATTGCTTGTAATAAGGATAAAAATTACCTGCACCAACACCCATCAATGGCCTATCCATAATCATTCTTCCACCGGCTATCCACCTGTAAATCCGCTCCATACTGCTCACATCTTTCCCTTCAAAAGTAGCACTCATGTGGTCGCTGAATTCATCGTGATAAATGGTATTATCAAACTCGGGGGCATGTTTTAAAAACCTGTTATCATCAACCATATAAGCCACGCCTACCAATGCTGTTATTGCGGCAATTGCCAGTGCAATTTTCATTAACCTAAACTTCACCACATAATAAAACGGAATCATTACCAATGCCGCAGCCATTGCCGCACGCGTGTACGAAAAATAGATTGCAACAATAAAAAACACCTTAGCAAATACAAGAATCCAATACTGCCACGAATTCTTTTTATACCACGTAGCAGCAACCCAAATAAAAGGATAGAACACCACCAGCATCAATGCGTAGTTTACATGATTAGCAAAATAGGGTGTTACACAACGGTTAATTTCTTCAAAACCAAAATCTTTGTACGCGTGGCGAATCATAGTAACTATTGCTGTGCCCAATAGCGGAAAAAAAATGCACCAAAAAGCTTTTTGAAACTTGCTAAAACTGTTGATTACAATTGCTGTAAGAAAAACAAAAACCGTTATGTACCATATTTTTGCAGTAAACACTTTTAGCGACACCGTAAAGTTCAAAGCATTAAGTGTGGTAACAAAAACCCACCCCATGTGCAGCATCAAAAGCAATAGCACCGGATGCTTGTAATACGCTTGCGGCAGGGCATTTTGGTTTTTGATAAGGTAAAAAATCGTTACCAGCATCAAACCTATCATCAACGGCTCCGAAGGCAAATCGGTACCAAGCGATGGAGTAAAACTAAACTCCATTGAAAGCGGAAGAAAAAACAGCAATATGTAATAAAGCTGTGGAAAATCATTAACCCCAAGCCAAACGGCAGGTATCAAAGCCGGAGCCAAAAGCAGTGGTTTGAACTCGAAGTAAAAAGCAAGTACAATACACGCAATGGTAAAAAAACCATAGCTCCACAGCAAGGCAATATTCAGCTTTGGTAGCAACCGATTCATTATGCGCTTAGTTGCTTACGAAAATCATTTAGCTGCTCAAGCAACAACACACCAACAATTAAAAATATCAACGCAATAAAGAAAGCAATAACAACCATGATGGTGCGTTGCGGTTTTTCGCGCCTATCGGCTGGCTCGGCTTTTTCAACTATGCTTAACGATGAAGCTGTGTTGTTTATAGACACTTCTATTTGCTCGCGAATGTTCGTTTTGTTCAACAATTCACGTTGTTGATTTTCTATTTCTTTAAACAACTGCCTTACGTTTTCTCTTGCCAAAAAGTTATCGCCTTCTACAAGCACTGCACCATATTGACTAAATGTAACCTTCAATTTATTGATGCGCACAAAAGAGTCGGCATCAGCACTTAGCTTTTCTAAGTGCGTGGAAGATTTTTCTAAATCTGCATCTAAAGCAGCCAACATTCTTGAGCGGCTCTCTTTAATTGTTTTGCTGTTTATGCTGTCAATTACATGCACCATTTCATTCACAAACTTTGCGGCAAGCGCGGGTTTGGTATCTAAAAGCGATATTTCAATGGCATCTTTTTCGGTTTTAATGGCATTGTAATTTTTTACAAACTTCTTGTAAACAATTGTACGCCAATATGGTTTGTTTCGGTCAATATCATAATGTTCTACAAAGCCATATTTCTCTATCATTTCCATTATCAATGGTTTTGAGTTGGCAATGGTAAGCACCCTGTTTACATCGTATTTATCGCCATAGTAATATACCAAATTTGATGATGAAGTATTGAACAACACCGAGCGGTCATTCACCGATTGGTTGAGCGGGTAAAAAGTTGAAGACGACAAAAAGTATTCATCTAAAACAAACAAAGCTACCAAAGCTGTTATTGCCGCTGCTAAAAGCGAAATGCCCAATATGTGTTTCCACCATCGTATTACTGTTTTGGTAGCCGATATTAAATTCTGTTGTTCATTCATTCCTTAAAAATTAAGCCGCGAAAATAAAAGAATTAAGATGCCTTGCTTTGAAGTTTTGATTTAAGCAAATCAGTAAGTTCATTCAATGATACTATTCTGAAAACAAAAGCCATTGCAACACCCAAAATTCCTAAAAACAGCAATTGAAACGGCATAATGAAACTTAAATTGCTTATCAAAAACGCTATTGCAAAAACAACAACGGTAAACCCTGCAATTTTAAACACCGGAATTGATTTTAGTGTCAATCCATTTTTTAGTACCAAAACAATATGCAGCAACAACATCAAAACATTGGTTGATAATGCCGCAATAGCACAACCAAGTGCGCCATAGTCTGCAATCAACCAAAAATTAACTACAACGTTGAACAGCATTCCTACTACAGAAATTTTACACAATGCCATAATTTCTCCCTTTGCCGTAAGAAAAGTTCCGGCTATGTATGTAAGCGATGCCGGAATAAAACAAAGCATGATGGTTTTAAAAATTGTAGTCCAACTGCTGCTGCGAGTGTGA
>Ga0209573_1002361_pt1 | contig 24388 bp, 21 predicted proteins | sample TNRBio252014_DNA_FD_185870 | JGI IMG/M metagenome (GOLD analysis project Ga0209573, IMG submission 185870) | Wastewater treatment Type I Accumulibacter community from EBPR Bioreactor in Madison, WI, USA - TNR Reactor_6/25/2014_ DNA (SPAdes)... | ecosystem: Engineered > Bioreactor > EBPR >... | reverse complement strand
AGATGGCTTCGGTGATTTATTCGGAAAAGACAAAGGCACTTCGCCAACCGATGGTTACGGTGATCTTTTCATTAAAGAGAAAGAATCTGCTCCAACCGATGGTTACGGAGACCTTTTTTAATCCAAGTACCTACTAAGTTTTTTTACTCCACATTTTTTTAAACTATAAATTTTACTGACATGGAACTTTTATTGACATTGTTATTGACAGTTGGTGCGCCAACAGATGGTTACGGTGATTTATTCGGAAAAGACAAAGGCACTTCGCCAACAGATGGTTACGGTGATCTTTTCATTAAAGAGAAAGAATCTGCACCAACCGATGGTTACGGAGACTTGTTCTAAGTAGCAGAACATTTTTGAATGCAAATAAAAGCGGGTCAATTGACCCGCTTTTTGTTTTTACAAGTCTTGCAAAAACAATACTTCTAAAAGTGATTTGTATGTTTGACTTTTACGGCATATCAAAACTCAATTATGCAACATTGTCAAGCACATCTTTTTTGCAAACAACAAATCTGTTCGTGGGTAGGCAAGCAGCACCATAAGTTGCAGGTGCATTACTGTTATCGGTGTGTTGCAGCCAAAAACGAATTGAAAGGAAACGTAAAAAAGTAGTGTTTTGCAAAAGATTTTAGTGTTTGTTTTATTGATACCCATTAAGTTTTACAGAGTTTTTCTATCGCCCATTTTGCCGCCAAGTTGCCGCTACACACCCACTTGTTCGCAATATGCCATGGAAGCGCTGCAAAAATACGGCCCCATAAAAGGCACTTGGCTTGCCGTTAAGCGCATTGCAAGTTGCCACCCGTGGGGTGGGCATGGGCACGATCCAGTACCTTGAAAAAATGATAATAGTTTAGGAAGTGAGAAAAAGAATTAAGCGCAGTTTAAGAGTTTCGCGCTATGTAATATACAAAGAGACTTTAGTTGATTTTAAAGAGCATTTTTGGTCGTTTGTTGGGGCGTTTACCGGCATTGCATTAATAGCTTTTTTTCAAAGTCATATTTTAACTAAGGAAGAAAACATATTTCTTGTAGGTTCATTTGGCGCAACTTGTGTGTTGCTTTATGGCGCAATTCAAAGCCCGCTTGCACAACCGCGAAACTTAATGGGCGGGCATCTCATTTCGGCCTTTATTGGTGTAACGATTTATAAGTTTTTACCCGATATTATTTGGCTTACGGCTCCGCTTGCAGTAGCACTTTCAATTGTTGTAATGCAAGTAACAAAAACGCTTCACCCACCGGGCGGTGCTACGGCATTGATTGCTGTAATAGGTTCTGAAAAAGTAAAGGCATTAGGATATTTTTATGTTTTATCGCCTGTGCTTACGGGGGTAATTATTTTGTTTATCGTAGCTCTGATATTCAACAATATTACCAAGCACAGAAAGTATCCCACCGACAAAAGATTTACAAGCTACATCAGGCGAATGTTTATCAAAAAAACACCACTGGATGCCGAAAGATAAAAAGGACGATAGCAATTATTTTTTTCTATACCCCACCACCGTGTAGCTTGAGCCGCCTCCCAAACCACCTAAATTCTCAATCTTAAACTCAATTGTATCAAGCGTTTTGTAACTGCCATGGTGATAATAATGCCCCCCAAACTTATTCAGCAATTCACCATGTTTATTTATTGTGGGAGTAATGGATAGATTTTGCTCAAACTCTATTGTTATCTTTTTGCTGGCATCCTCGCCACCATCATTATTGTATGGATACAAGTCTTTTTGGTCATCGCCTATTACAAATTTTCGAATAACACCATTGTAGTATGATGTGTAATAAGTTGTAGGCGCATTGATGATCCACGATTTTCTTGTTACTGTAAAATCGAAATCTCCGCAAAACTTGGTGGTGTAAGATTCTACTCCAATAGTTTTTTCATCCTCTCCAAATGCATTGTTGTTATCATATACAACTGCTTTTATATGGTAAGTGCTACCGTTTACGGTTACAAAATCAAACTGATAGGGAGGTGATAGGAATTCTTTAACGATGTTTCCATTTATGAATAAAACAACTTTGTTTATCTCTCCTTCTATGTCAAATGGCTCTAACACAATTGAGAGTAGTGTATCATCTTCAATAACAGTATTGCTTGGTGCTACTATCTTAACTGTTGGTGGCTGATTTGCATTCTTCTTTTCGCAGCTTGTTAACTGTATCAGTGCCAAGATAATGCTTGAGCTTACTAAGAAAGTGGTTGTAAATTTCATTCGATTGTGTTGTGCCGGCATTTCTTATTGACCTTGCTTCCTTTCGTAAAGCTATTGTATTTATAAAGCAAGTGCTAAACAAGTTTACCTTTTTACTTCAACCTCACCCTTAACTTCACTGGTTGGTGGTCGCTCGATTTAAAACCTAAGTCAATGCCTTTCACTTCCTCCACTTCAAGATTTGGCGAAACAAGATAATAGTCAATGATAGTGGTGAAAGTTTTTGCAGCATCAAATGCTGTTTTGTTCTTGCGGTTAGTGGCAATGGTAGGGTCAAATGCATATTGCCAACCATCAATATAATTAGCATCGGCATTAGCATCCAGGTAGTCTTTTTCGGGTTCTTTGGCAAAGCTGTGAGCAGCGAAACCCGGAGGCGAAATGTTCCAATCGCCACCCATCACTACATAGTTTCCTTTATTGTATTCTTCGAGCAAAATTGTTTTAGTAAAAGCCATTTGCTTGGCTTTTACTTCGCCATTGTCGTAGGCCTCAAAATGTGTGTTTACCACCACAAGGTCTTTGCCACTTGGCAGTTTAAAACGTTGCAACAACAAGCATCTTTCTAAATAAAAAAGTTGGTCAGGAAATTTATCCTTATTTGGCAACTGAATGCGCTTGCTTTCGGTTGGGGCAAAAGATGAAAGCGACAGCAAACCTCCCAGCACTCTGCCCATTGGGTTGGTATATGGCACGGGCACAAATTTTACATCGTAGTTTACAGCAAACGAATAAAAATTGCTGGGGCGGGCAGCAGCAATTAGTTCTTTTTGGTTGATGTTCCAGCTTCTTCGTCCCGTAGTGTCGGCCTCTTGCAGCATGATGAAATCGGCATCGCTTTGCGAAAGAAAATCAACAATTCCTTTGTTGTACTTTTCAACCATTTCTTTTGGGCTTACAACCATTTCGCCACCATCGTAGAAAAAATTTGCTTCGGCACCTAAGCCCCCATATCCAATATTCCAAATCAAAAAATTGAAAGAAGAATCTGATGCAGCAATTTGCTTTTCGTTTTGCGCAGCCTTGTTTGATGCCGGTAAATCAATCACCGCTTCGGGTTTGAATTTTGTGATGCTTGCATAAATAAGATTGCCAATTACATACAATGCAAAAAGCAAAACAGGTGTAAGTGCTATTATTGAAATCAACTTAATCATTCGTTTCATTATAAGTAATTGTTTTTAAAAGGAAAAATAGAATGCCTGTGATAGTAACTTCATTATTTGCATCATGAACCTTTAATAAAATGTTTGATTGATGAATAAATTCAAAAGAATACTTTTGGTGAAAGTAAAAAGTAAAATAAATCAACAATGAATCATTTTGAATGGACATGGGATTCTAAAGGAAGAAAAGTTTATGCACAAGGTTGGACACCGGCAAACGTGAGAGGTGTTGTGTGTTTGGTACATGGTTTTGCTGAGTTCAGCGATCGCTACGAGCATGTTGCAAAGTATTTGTGCGATGCAGGTTTTGCTGTGCTTGCGTTCGATCAATTGGGGCATGGAAAAACCACAGGTAAGCGGGGTCATGCAGATTATGAAGATATGTTAGACAATGTGAAGGTGCTTTTGCAAGAGGCAGATACGCGCTTTCCGGGTTTGCCGAATTTTCTTTATGGCCACAGCATGGGCGGTAATATTGTTACCAATTTTTTATTAAAACGACAACCCAAAAATGTGAAGGCGGCAGTAGTTACGGGTCCGCTTTTTAAACTTGGATTTGAACCGCCTGCATTCAAAGTTTTTTTAGCCAAGTTGATGGTAAATATTTATCCGGCATTTACAGAAAAGAGTGAGTTGGATGCAGATGCAATTTCGCGCGATAAAGAAGAAGTGCGTAAATACATCAGCAATCCAATGATGCTGAAAGTAATTACTGCCGGTTTGTTTTTGGGTTTCTACAAGGCTGGAAAGTACGCCATAGAACACGCCAACGATTTGAATGTGCCAATGTTGTTGATGCATGGCACGGCAGATAGATTGACTTCGCCAAAAGGTACACAAGAGTTTGTGGCAAACAACAAAACGGGTTTGGCTACTTTGAAGTTGTGGGATGGTTGTTATCACGAGCTGCATAATGAACTTGCCGAAGATCGAGCCCAAGTGCTAAACTACATAGTGAACTACCTGAATAATTTTGTGCAATAATGTAAGATTTTTTTTGAGGAAGAATAGGACTGTGAAGTGCATTCGTAAAACACAAAAAATGCAATCTTCGTTCTGTTCAACTTATAATTGACAACATCTTTGTTTTGCTTGCGTTTACTTTGAGAACTGAATAAAATATGTTTCGAAAAAAATTATTGATTGCCTGTTGTGCTATTGGCGTTGGAATGGCGGCAATTTCGCTCACTACGGTTTCGTTTTTTGAAGTGAATAAAAACTTAGATGTTTTTGCTTCGCTCTACAAAGAATTGAATACATATTATGTAGATACACTCGACCACGAAGCACTGGTGCGCGCTGGCGTAGATAATATGTTGGAACAGTTGGATCCATACACCAATTTTATTCCTGAAGAAGATGCCGAAGATTATAGAATGCAAACCACCGGAAAGTACGCTGGCATAGGCGCATTGATAGGCAATAGAGGCGAGTTTGTAATTATTACCGAGCCATACGAAGGGTTTCCGGCCGCAAAAGGAGGCTTGAGGGCTGGCGACAGAGTGTTGGAAATTGACGGTAAAAGCGCAAGAAATTTCAAAACCGATGATGTAAGCAAAATGCTGAAAGGTCGCCCCGGTACAGAGGTTACGGTAAAATTTACAAGGCTAAATTCCGATGGTATCGAAGCCGAGCACACAGTGAAATTGATGCGTGAAGAAATTAAAATTCGCAATGTTTCGTATTATGGCAAAGTAGCTGATGACATTGGTTACATCCGCCTTTCAAATTTTACAATGCGTGCCGGGCAAGAAGTGCGCAATGCATTAACGGCTTTAGAAAATGGCACTAAACTTAAAGGTATTGTGTTGGATGTGCGTGGTAACCCTGGAGGTTTGCTGGATGAGGCCATCAATGTTGCCAATACTTTTGTGGGGCGTAACCAAGAAATTGTAAGCGTGCGCGGCCGCAGCAAAGAAGATACCTACTTGCGCAAAACTATCAATGACCCTGTAGATGTAAATATTCCTTTAGTGGTGCTTACCGATGGCAATGCAGCTTCGGCATCCGAAATTGTAGCAGGCTCGCTTCAAGATTTAGATAGAGCGGTGGTTATAGGCCAACGCACTTTTGGCAAAGGGCTTGTGCAAACAACCAAGCCATTGCCATACAGCGCTAAAGTGAAAGTAACTACAGCAAAATATTACATTCCAAGTGGCAGGTGCATTCAGGCAATAAACTATGCCGAACGCGATAGCACGGGGCGTGTTACCAAAGTGCCCGATTCGTTGCGCACTGCGTTTAAAACCAAAGCGGGACGTACTGTTTACGATGGTGCCGGTATAGAGCCCGATATAAAAACAGAGCCTGAAAAAGTTCAGAATATTACCATCAGCTTGTATGCACGCAATCACATTTTTGATTATGCAACAGAGTATCGCGCAAAGCATGATAAAATTGCGCAGGCAAAAGACTTTACCCTAACAGATAGCGAATACGATGCGTTTGTAAAATGGCTATCGGGCAAAGATTACGAATACAATACGCGAAGCGAAAAGTTGTTGGAAGATTTCAAAGAAGCATCTTCAAAGGAAAATTATTTCGCTGCTATAAAAACAGAGTTCGATTCATTGAAAGTGAAAATGAATACAGATAAAAAAACGGATTTGAAGAAGCAGAAAAAGCAGATAAAAATGTTTTTAGAAGAAGAAATTGCTTCGCGCTATTACCTCAACACCGGTCGCTCGGAAGTGCAATGCCGCTACGACAACGATTTGAAGAAAGCAATTGAAGTGCTGAATGATAACAACAAGTGGAAAGAAATATTGCGCATTCAGTAAGCCGTAATTTGTATTAAGAGAAAATTGAAAAAGTTAATGAAAAATACCAGCTATAAAATTTTAATCATCGGTTTGCTTGCAATAGCCGGGTTGTCCTTTGCTGCAAGCGACAGGTACTTTCGCATTTCGCAAAGTTTAGATGTAATGAGTGCATTGTATCGCGAAGTAAATGTTTCGTATGTTGATGAAACCGACCCCAGCAAAATGATGCGCAATCTTATTGATGGAATGCTAAAAACGCTCGATCCATACACCAACTATTTCAGCCAGTCGCAAGTAGAAACTGCTCGTATGCAACAAACGGGCAAATTTGGCGGTGTAGGCATTAATGTTGAAATTATGGATGGACTACCGGTTGTGAACGAAGTGATAAAAGGCTTGCCGGCAGATGAAAATGGCTTGAATATTGGAGATAAAATTTTGGAAATTGATGGCGCATCCACACAAGGAAAGAAGATTGATGATGTAGAGAAGTTTTTGCGCGGGCAGCCCGGTTCTACACTTGCATTGAAAGTGCTGCATTTGTTGCCTGGTGGTACTTCTGAGCAGAAATATTTTTCGTTGCCACGTGTAGAAACTCAAGAAACCAATGTGCCGTATTTTGGTATGATTACTGATAACATAGGTGTTATTCGGTTGAAAATTTTCAATGAAAATGCGGGCAAAGATGTGAAACATGCTTTTGATAGTTTGAAGCGCGCCAATGCAGGGTTGAAAGGTTTGATTCTGGACTTGCGTGGCAACCCGGGCGGCTTGTTGGTAGAGGCTGTAAATATTGTAAATGTGTTTGTTGACAAAAACCAACTTGTAGTAAGCACAAAAGGAAAAGTAGATGAATGGAATACCTCATTTAGAACTTTGAATGAGCCATCCGATACAAAAATTCCTGTAGCAGCCGTTACCGATAATATGAGCGCCTCGGCATCAGAAATTGTGTCGGGCAGTTTGCAAGATTTAGATAGAGGAATAGTGGTAGGCCAAAGGACTTATGGCAAAGGCTTGGTGCAAATAACTAAAAACCTTAGCTACAACACCGTGTTGAAGGTTACTACCGCAAAATATTACATTCCAAGCGGGCGCTGCATTCAAGCAATAAACTATGCAGAAAAAAACCAAGATGGAAGCGTAAAGAAAATTCCCGATTCTTTGAAAACGGTTTTTAAAACTAAAGCAGGTAGAAAAGTGTTTGACGGTGGTGGTGTGGACCCCGATTTAGAATTGCCAAAACCAGAGTTGAGCAGAATAGCCGAGAAACTTACAAGCACTCATTTAATTTTTGATTTTGCAACACAGTATAAATTCAAAAACCCAAGCATTGCCGCGCCCGATAAGTTTAAGCTTACTGCAAGCGACTTCAATGATTTTCTTGCTTTTATTAAAGACAAAGATTATGCCTACAATACCGAAAGCGAAAAACTTTTACAACAACTAAAAGAAACAGCCGAAGAAGAAAAATACTTTGATGCCGTTCAGCAACAATATGAATCTATAAAATTGAAATTGGCACACGATAAGCAACAAGATGTGGCGAAACAAAAAGATGAAATTGTGAAGCTGTTGGAAGCAGAAATTGTTGGTCGCTATTATTACATTTCTGGCAAAGAGCAAAAACAAATGCTGGCAGATGCGCGTATTGCAAAAGCAATAGAAGTGTTGAGCAACAACGCTAAGTACACCGAAATTTTAAGTGTAAAAAAATAATCAGCTTTTGGCTTCGCCACTCACTTCGCGTTTTATTTTGCAGTTGCCGCAAATACCGTAAAGATTTAGTGAGTGATGGGTGATGGTGAAGTTGAGTAAATCTCCCATCATAGTTTTTATCTGTTGAATTCGCGGGTCGCAAAACTCTACCACTTTTTTACAATCTACACACAAAATGTGGTCGTGCTGTTTGTAGCCATAGCTCTTTTCGTATTGAGCTTGGTTTTTTCCAAACTGATGCTTTTTTATCAGGTCGCAACTAATCAGTAAATCGAGTGTGTTATACACCGTTGCGCGGCTCACATTCAATCCTTTTTGTTTTAAATCAATGTATAAAATCTCGGCATCGAAGTGGTCGTTGCGCGAATAAATTTCTTCTAATATTTGAAAACGTTCAACGGTTTTGCGTTGAGCCTTTTGCTCTAAGTAGGCAGAAAAGATTTTTTTTACTTCCTCTATTGTTTCAATTGCTTCAGCCATAGTGCGAATATACGAAATGCGTTTTGGGAATTCGCTGCTTTTCTCAATCAGTTGTTGTAAGAATTCTACTTTTGCCCGATGCTGAAAATAGGAATACTTGGTGGAGGGCAGTTGGGCAGAATGCTGTTGCAGCAAGCACCCGACTATCCAATAGAAACTTTTGTGCTGGAAGCAATAGCCGATGCGCCAGCGGCACATCTGTGCCACCAGTTCGTAAAGGGCGATATCAACGATTATGAAACAGTATTGCAATTTGGCAGAAGTGTGGATGTGCTAACCATAGAAATTGAGCATGTAAATGTGGAAGCACTTTTTCAATTAGAAAAAGAAGGAATTCGCATTTTTCCTAAGCCCGCAGTATTGCAAACAATAAAGGATAAGGGCTTACAAAAACAGTTTTACGAAAAGCACAACATACCATCGCCAGCTTTTGTGCTTACCGAAAGTGAGCGTGATGTGCTTAATCATCTTAACTTTTTGCCTGCTGCACACAAATTGCGCACAGGCGGCTACGATGGCAAAGGCGTGCAGTTGATATTGAACGAAAGTGCTGCTTCGCTTGCTTTTTCAGAGCCTGGAGTGTTAGAGAAATTAGTAGTTATTGAAAAGGAAATTGCTGTAATAGTAGCTCGTAACGAAACGGGCGAAACGGCAATTTATCCACCTACCGAAATGGTGTTTGACCCCGATTTGAATTTGGTAGATTACCTGCTTTCGCCTGCCGAGCTAAACGACAAGCAAACTTCGCAAGCTCAGCAACTTGCATTGCAAGTTTGCAATGCATTTAACAGCCCCGGAATATTTGCAGTTGAAATGTTTTTAGATGATGAAGGAAAACTTTGGGTAAATGAAACCGCACCGCGAGCACACAACAGCGGCCACCACAGCATTGAAGGAAACTATTGCTCGCAATACGATATGCAACTTCGTGTGCTGCAAAATCTTCCGTTAGGCAACACCAATAGTATTCAGCCGAGTTTGATGCTGAATGTTTTGGGCGAACCGGGGCATTCGGGCAAAGTGAAATATGTGGGCTTGGATGCAATTATGGATTTGTCAAACGTGTACATTCACCTGTATGGCAAAACAACCACTAAGCCCGGCAGAAAAATGGGGCATGTTACCATTCTTGGCAGTTCTACACGCGAGTTGATGACCAAAGCGGAAGTAGTGCGCAATAGTTTGAAGGTAGAAAGCGAATAACTTATCCGCCTAAAACAAGTTATCCTTTTACTGCAATTACCGAAATTTCCACACTCACATTTTTGGGCAAGCAAGCCACTTGAACAGTTTCGCGAGCCGGAGGATTTGTGCTAAAGTAACTTCCATAAACTTCGTTTATTCTTCCAAACTGGTTCATATCCATAATGAAAATACTGCTCTTAACTACATCCTGAAATGTAAAGCCGGCAACAGTTAGCAAGGCATCAATATTTTTCATTACTCGATGCGTTTCTGTTTCAATAGAATCGTTTTCTATTAAACCTGTTTCGGGGTTCAAAGGAATTTGTCCCGATACATATAAAGTATTGCCCGCCCGCACAGCTTGGCTGTACGGACCAATTGGCGCAGGGGCTTTTTCTGTAAGTATTATTTGCTTTTCCATGTTATTGTGTTGTTTTGCGTGCAAAGTAATGAAATGAAGATTTTATTGATTGGCGAACCCGAAAGAACAGATGAATTGCGTAAACTATTGGCGGTTACTGCGCCATCGGTAACCTTGGAAGTTAGCGATGGCGATGAAGAGGATTTTGATTTGTACGATGTTATTTTCGATTTGAACTTTGATGATGATGCCGAAAATATGGAAAGCTACGCGCCACTGCGCGATAAACCAATTTTTGTAAGTGCTGTAAAGCAACAACTTTCCGAGGCAGTTTACATGTCGGGCTCAAAAGTACGATGCCGCTTGTTTGGTATAAATGCTTTGGCAAGTTTCATCAGCCAACCCGTGTGGGAAGTTAGCCTTTTTAGAAAATTTGAAACACCTGAATTAGAAAAAATAATGCAGCAACTTGGCATTCGGTTTTTACCGGTGGAAGATAGAGTAGGCTTGGTAAAGCCACGAGTTGTTTTTATGATTATCAATGAGGCGTGCTACACTTTGCAAGAGGGAACAGCTTCTATTGAAGCTATTGACGAGGCTATGAAATTGGGTACAAATTACCCTTTTGGTCCCTTTGAATGGTGCGATAAAATTGGCATTACCCATGTGTTTGAAACGCTTGCGGCACTTTACGAAGATACCAAAGACGAACGATACAAAATTTGCCCTCTGCTGAAAACAAAATACTTGCGCAACGAAACATTTTACAAAAAGAAAAAGCAGCAGATTAGAGAAGAAGATGACTGGTGAAATTGCAGGTTGCCCGGAAAATCTTTATCTGTTTGATATTGAACAAATAAACCTGATGGAGAAAACTTCTCCACATAATTAACAATGTAAAAAACTCTGTTTTTCGAGTTTGCAATACATTTGCCGCAAACAATTGATATGAATAGAATTTTTTACACAGCAATTTTCTCGTTTTTTCTACTCCAAACAGCTATGGCGCAAGACTGTGGCTCTATATTTATTTCGGAATACGTAGAAGGATGGAGCAACAACAAGGCATTGGAAATTTACAATCCAACTTCTTCTCCGGTAGATATGAGCAATTATAAATTGCACAGATGGAACAATGGAACAGCCATTAAAGATCCTAATTATACTTTAACCCTAAGCGGCACAGTGCCTGCAAAAGGTGTTATTGTTTATGTGCGCGATTCGGCACAAGGCGGTGTTTGGAATCAACTCAAAGCAAAGGCTAATGTTTACCTTTCGCCCAATTGCGAAAACAATAGTAGCAATCGCACATTCTGTTTCAATGGTAATGATGCACTAACACTGGAACTTCAAAACAACACTGTGGTAGATGGCTTTGGCTACATTGGCGATGACCCAGGTGTGCCAAATATTGGTGGTGGGTGGAACAACGTTGCGCCCGATTTTCAAGCGTCAGATTCAACCCAGTTTGCATGGACCACCGACCACACACTTCTAAGAAAATATAATGTGAGAAGTGGAGCTACACCTCCAAGTAAACCAAGTGGCGACCCAGCGTGGAATGTTTCGGTACAGTGGGATTCTTTGAAGGTAAATACTTTCGATAGCCTTGGTGTACACTACTGCGCTTGCAATGAGCAAGTAGGCATCAAAGCAATTGAATTTGCTAAATTTGAAATGTATCCAAACCCTACGGCAGATGTGGTATCTATTGCCAGCAATGAGGAAATTGCCGAAGTGCGTGTAACAAATTTCAAAGGTCAGTTGATGATGAACAGAAAATATTTTCAGCAATCAATAACTTTGAATCTTAAAGATATTGAGCTTGCCGATGGTACATACTTTGTTCATGTAAGAACAGCATCTAATAAGTCGGCTACCAAAGTGGTACAGTTGGTAAAATAACCTTTGTAATTCAGTACTTTAAAAAAGCGATTTCGGATGTTCATCCGAAATCGCTTTTTTGTTTAAAACTTGTTTCGTTCGAGCATCATCAGAATAATTCTTTCCATTACATTTACCACTATTCAAAATAAAAGGTAGGGGTAGGCCGATGCGTAAAATTTTACCTTCCATATTCTTGTTGTGTCTTTGTTTTTCGCTATTGGCGCAACAAGCGTTTTGGAGTAATGCTGGGGCTTTAGTATCGGTGCGCGAAAAAACATTTATATCTATTCAAGGCGATGCGTATAATGCCGATTCGGGCTTTTATCACAATCGCGATACTGTTTTTGTAACCGGTAATTGGCAACACAATGCGCCTAACCGCTGCTTCGATTCAATCAATACAGGTTGGGTGGTTTTGCATGGTAGCAATCAACATATTGACGGTGCTTCGGTTACTCATTTTCACAACTTGGCTTTAACCAATCAAGGTGTAAAATTTGGTGATACAGATGTGGTGGTAAATGGTGGTCTTTTTTTGACCGACCGCGAAATGAACATGGATAAAAATACTGTATTTGTTACCAACAAAAACACAGATGCGGTGCAGCGAACAGCGGGTTTTGTTTCATCGCTCGAAAATGGGGGATTGCTGCGCTACACTGCCAGCGATTCTGCGTATTTGTATCCGGTGGGTTCTACATTGGGTATTGCGCGCTATAAGCCTGTAGAGTTGCAGCCGCAGGCTGCAACTGCCAATCATTTTAAAGTGCGTTTTGCAAATGCCGATGCAACATTGGAAGGCTTTGATAGAAGCAAAAAATTTCATTTGCTGTGTGAAGTAAATCCAAATTGGTACCACAGAGTTTGGCATCCAGTGGGTAATGATTCAACTGCAATAAAAATTTTTTATAACCCTATTGATGATGGCAGTTGGAATGATATGGCACACTGGCAACATGTTCCCGAATGGCAAGCAATGCCTAAAGATAATCTTGTAGCAGGGCAGTCTTTCAGCTATATGGAAAAACTAAGCTGGAACGATTTTTCTTATCCGGCATTTGCACTTGCCAATAGCTCGCTCCCCTTTGCCGATGCAGGGCAAGATACATCTATCTACCATGGCGATATTACACAGCTTAACGCAAGTGGCGGAGTGGCTTATGAATGGAATAGCACAACAACTTTAAGCGATTTATCTGTTAGTAATCCATTGGCATATCCACTGGCAGACGAAACTTATTTTTTAACCGCTACCAACGAGCTTGGCTGCACAGATTTCGATTCGGTGCGCGTTACAGTATTGCCGCGACCGAAAGAACCAGAAATTCCAAAAGAAGAGGAGGAGTTTTTCATTCCCAATGCACTCACGCCAAACAATGATGGGTTTAATGATTCGTGGTACATAAAAGGTTTGTGGCGTTATAAAGAAAACAACGTGCGTATCATCAACCGCTGGGGCGATGAAGTGTTTTACGAAGAGCCTTACGAAAATGTATGGCAAGGTTACTGGCAAGGAAAACCCCTGCCCGGTGCTACTTATTACTACATTTTGAAAGTGAAAATGAACGGAGCGTGGAAAGAATTTAACGGACCATTAACCATTGTACGATGAAGCACTTTTTTACTTTGATTTTTAGTATTGCAATGTGTGTGGCTACTGCACAACAAGTAGAGGAGTTTAACTTGGTACGCGAAAACGCTATTGCTCTAAATCCGGCACTGGCAGGAGCATCGGGTTTTATGAATATCACTGCGGGTTTCCGCAGGCAGTTTACGGCAATAAAAAATTCTCCTTACACAACCTATCTAAATTTCAATACCCAATTAGCAGATAATCATTTCTGTATTGGTGTTTCGGGTGTTTATGATGCCACCGGCCCAACCAGCAAAGCCGGAGCCACTTTGCAACTTGCCTATCAAGTAAATTTGAATAGGAAAGTAAAAGAAGCATACCACGATAAGAATTCGTATTTCATTTCATTCGCTTTGCAAGCAAGTGTTTACCAATATCGCTTAGATGGCAGTAAACTTTTAGTAAACGATTATGGCGACCCTGAACTTACTTTTGCTAATGCCACAAAGGTTTTTCCCGATGCAGGTTTTGGCATTTACTATCAGTATAAAAATTATCTCAACGTTGGTGTTAGTGTTCCTAATTTGGTAATGTTGGATGTGAACTACAAAAGTGCAACCACCGATGTTAGGCTGCTAAAAATTCCACATCTCTATTTTGTTGCTGCGGGCAGCTATGCTATTGCGCCCGATAAGTTTTGGATAGAGCCTGTTCTTTCGTTTCGCTGGGTTAAAAATGCACCATTGCAAACAGTAGCTGGCGTGCGGCTTTCTTTTGTCAAGTGGTTTTGGATAGGCTTTAATTACCGAACTACAAATGCTGTAAATATGGAAGCAGGTGTAACAATAAAAGACAAGTTGCGCATTGGATATGTGTATGATTTTATTTTGGAAGCCTACCGACCCGATATTGGGCAAACACACGAAATTGGAGTACAGGTTTTTTTCAATAAAGCGAATGTAAAGCGCAAAGGATATTTTCCCGGAATGAGCAAGGGTAAGAATTTTTAATGTTGATAGAAATTGATTTACGCGAAATGCTCGGAGAAAAAGATTTACCACCGGCAATTCAACCACAAAACAACATTTTACTATAAAATAAAGAACATGAAAAAAAGAGAAAAGTTAGCCATTATTCATAAGTGGTATCCACACGCAATCACCACCATTGATAGTGTAAATAGAATTATAGACTATGTAGAATACGAATTGGATTTAGAACCAAAACAAGTGATGCTGGCCGATAGCATTTGCAGCGATGATGTAAACAGTATTCAATACCCTGTGCGCGCTCAAGAGTTTTTGGGGCCTTTTAAAATGGGTGGTTTAGATGGTTTCCCATTTGCCGGACTTACCGGCATGGGTGCTTTTGCCAGCCACGTGCCCGATGAAGGAGCTGTATTTATTTATTATGGACCTCACATTGGTGTTACCAAAGATGGCGCTATTGGTGAAATTCATCGTATTGGTCAAAGCAAAAACAGCAGTTGCTGCGGAGCAGCTAAAGGTGCATTGAACAAGCTAATCAACAACCTGATTGTGAAGGGGTGTGTAACAGAATTAGATTATCAAATGAACACAATTGAACAAATTCTTTTTAATGAAAAAGAAAGAGTGCTCAATGCTAAAACACCATTGTTTGAAGCCACAGAAGTAATCTACGAAGCCATTGATAAGCGCATAAATGAATTGGTAGAAAAAACCAATTACAATTGTAAGTATATTATTCTGGTTGGTGCAATTCTTATCAATAGCGATAGCGATATGGGTTCGTTTACCCAAGTAAGGCGCTTTGATACTATTAACCTTTCAACTAAAGAGCGTCAAGCTAATGTTGAACAGTTTAATAAGCGATAATGAATAAATTTTTGCCAATCTGTTTTTTTTGCTGAATTAGATTTTCTTTTCAATAAAAAGTAATCAGTGTTGCAGCAATGTTTTCTTAACACAAACTTTATGCAACAAAAGTTGGTGATATAATGCAGAACTCTATTTTAGTGCTTGATAAAATCTCTTTCTATGAAAAAAATCTACGCTTTACTATTTAGTACAATTTCATTTTTTGCTGCCGCGTTTTCGCAAACAGCATTCACGCCCGGCAATGTGGTTGTGCTTAGAGTTGGCGATGGTTCGGCAGCTTTAAACACGGCAGCAAATCCTGTTTTTTTAGATGAATACTCTACTACAACTGGTCTATTGGTGCAATCGGCAGCCATGCCAACTTCAGTAAATGGCAATAACAGAAGGTTAACACTAAGCGGTTTCGCCACATCCGAAGGTGCGCTTTCGCTTTCGCCCAACCGTGCCTTTTTGTGTTTGGCAGGGTATGATACTACTGTTGGTACATCCGGTGTTGCTTCTATTGCAAGTTTGAGTAAAACTGTAGCCATAGTTAATGCTGCGGGTGTTGTAAATACCGAAACAGGCATTTTGCGTAGCAGCGGTTTCAACGGAGGAAATATAAGAGGTGCAGTAACAAACGATGGCACAGGCGTGTGGGCATCGGGTAGCGGAAGCAGCAATTCTGGAGGTTCTTATTATGTGCCTGCCGGAGCGCAAACTTCAACGCCAGTAAAGGTGAGCACTGCGCCCACAAACACTCGTGCAATAAATATTTATGGCGGGCAGCTTTATACCACTTCTGCTTCTACAAACTATAATGGGGTAAGCGAAGTAGGCACAGGATTGCCTACTACAAGTGGCAATGCAACTACGTTGCTACCTGGGTTTCCCGGCACATCTGCAAGCAACTCTCCTTATGCATTTGTAATGTTTGATTTAGATGCCAACGAGGTTGGATTAGATGTAGCCTATGTAGCCGATGATGTTCTTGCAAAAGGAATAATCAAATACAGCAAAGTTGGCGGTACTTGGGTAGAACAAGGAAACCTAACTGCCGCCAAAGCATTGCGTGGCATTACTTTAATAAACGCTTGTGGTAAAATCAGAGGTTTTGCCACAACTGAAGATAGCGTTTATGCTTTTGTAGATAATGCCGGTTACAATCAAACCTTGAATGGTTCGCTTACAAATCTTGTTGGTAAATCAACCAATACAGTGTTTCGTGGTGTTGCATTCGCTCCCGGCACAATTGACCCTACAGGTTTTACTGCAAATGCAACAAACGTAAAAGATGCTTCTTGTTTTAATGTTGCCAATGGCGAAGCATCTATTAATGTTGTGGGTGGTGTAGGATCGTTAACTTATGCTTGGAGCGATAACGGCTCAGGGTCATCGCGCACCAATCTTGCCGAAGGTGTTTACAGCGTAACGGTTGCCGACCAGTTGGGTTGCACAGCCGTTGTAACCAACATCAGTATTCAAGAACCAACGGCATTAACCGTTACTATTGCCAAACAAAATGTGTCTTGCTATGGATTGAGTGATGGCGGATTGACTGCCGGTGCCAACGGTGGCTCGCCAACTTATCAATATACATGGAATTCAGGCAATGGAAGCAATCTTGCAGCAGGAATTTACACACTTACTGTTACCGATTCAAAAGGTTGTACGGTAGTAAAAAGCGATACACTTTTACAACCTGATTTGCTTGCAATTTCTTCTGTAAAAGGCAATGTAACTTGCGGTAGCAACAACAATGGTTTCATCAATACATCAACAACCGGAGGTAATGGCGGAAATACATTTTTGTGGGACGATGCCGCCACAGATAGCACAAGAAATAATTTAACTGCAGGCGAATATTCGGTTACCGTAACCGATTCAAAAGGCTGTACTGCTGCTAAGGCAGATACTATCTACCAGTCAAACGATTTGAATGTTGCCGGAGTGGCAACCAATGTGCTTTGTTATGGCGCATCTACCGGAGCAATTGATATTACTGCAACCGGAGGTACCAATACTTATACTTACGATTGGGGCGGAAGCGTAACAGATGAAGACAGAATCAATTTGGCTGCCGGTGTTTTTAATGTTACAGTAACTGATAATGGTGGCTGCACGGGCACAGCGGCATTTACACTTTCGCAGCCCGATTCGTTGTCGTTAAGCAGTGTTGCAACAACTGTTTCGTGCTACGGTGGTGCCGATGGAAGCATTGTACTTACTACAACAGGTGGTACTCCTCAATATACTTACACGTGGTCGGGTGGGTTATCGGGAGCAAACCCCGGCAACGTTGCAGCCGGCTCATATAATGTTACGGTAAACGATGGTAATGCTTGCTCTAAAGTGCTTGCTGTTACAGTTGTTCAGCCCGATTCGCTTTCTGTTTCAGGTGTGGTAACAGATGTTACCTCTTTTGGTGCAACCAATGGCGCTATCAATGTTTCGGTAACGGGTGGCACACCAAACTACGATTACGATTGGGGAAACAATGTTGTAACTGAAGATAGAAACAATCTTGCCGCAGGAGTTTACACAGTTTCTGTAACCGATGATAAAGGTTGCACAAAAACTAAATCGTTTGATGTGTCGCAGCCATCTTCGCTTAACGAAATTGGCGAAATTATTTGGGTGCAAAATTTGGGTATCGAAAATGGAAATATGCACTTTGCGATAAAAACAGAACGCACTTCTGATGTGCAGATTACAATGGTTGCCACAAATGGGCAATTGGTACAGACACAAAAATTGCAGCAGGTAAACAATCAAATGGTAACATTAGATGTTTCTGAAGTTTCATCGGGTGTTTACATAGTTCGCTTTGATGTGGCAGGCGAAAGCATAGCAAAACGAGTAGCAATAGCGAAATAATTGGTTGTTGAAATTTACTTAAAGACTTTTCAGGTTCATAAACTTGGAAAGTCTTTTTTATTTAACTGAATATTGCACCCTCATTATTTTTTGAATTGATGATGAATACCAATCAAACACCTAAAGAATTAGGGTATTATTTTCCTGCAGAGTTTGCGCCACAGCATGCAATGTGGCTTTCATGGATCCATAAAGAAGCGAGTTGGCCGGGCAAAATTGAAACAGTTTACAAGCCCTATTGCGAGTTTATTCATCTCGTTTCGCAGCATCAAAAAGTATGTATAAATGTTGCCGATGAAGCAATGAAAACATTTGCTATTGCCCAGCTTTGCAAGTATGCGCCACAGCTATCTTCCAATATTGAGTTTTACTTTCACCCTACAAACGATGCATGGTGCAGAGATCACGGGCCTGCATTTTTATTGAAGCAATCGAAAAGCGAAGCGCAACAAGCAGCAAAGGCAATTGTAGATTGGGGATACAATGCTTGGGGCAACAAATATCCGCCTTACGATTTAGATGATGTTATTCCTACATTGATTGGTGAGCAATTGGGTTTGCAGGTGTTTAACCCAGGTATTGTAATGGAAGGTGGTAGTGTTGAGTTTAACGGAGAAGGCACTTTGCTAACAACCACAGCTTGCTTGTTGAACGAAAACCGCAATCCTCATCTTTCGCAATCGCAAATTGAAAAGTATTTGACCGACTATTATGGTGTTGAAAATATTCTTTGGTTGGGCGATGGCATTGTGGGCGATGATACCGATGGGCACATTGACGATATTACACGTTTCGTGAATAAGGATACCGTAGTTACGGTAATTGAACAGAACAAAAGCGATGAAAATTATGCGCTGCTGCAAGAAAACTTAAAGTTGCTAAAGAAGATGCGCTTGGAAAACGGCAAGCAGTTAAATATTGTGGAGTTGCCTATGCCTAATGCTGTGGTGTATGACGGGCAAAGACTTCCTGCATCTTATGCTAATTTTTACATTGCAAACGAGTTGGTGGTGGTGCCGGTGTTTCGCGATAAAGTGAATGACGAAAAAGCGTTAGAGATTTTGCAAAGTTGTTTTTCAACCCGCAAAGTAGTAGGTATTGATTCTACCGATTTGATTTGGGGCTTGGGTAGTTTTCATTGCCTGAGCCAACAAGAGCCGGCTATTTGAATGGATTTGAAAACGCAGTGTCGTTTACAAAAGCATCGTCATTTAAGGTGTTTAGGAATGCAAGTAAATTCGCTTTTTCTTGAACAGTTAAATGCAATCCACCATCATTTATTTTTTTCATAAATGGCGAAATAGTAGGCGAGTGAAGAAGGCTGTCGCTATAAAAATTTATCACCTGCTCTAATGTTTGATACCTGCCATCGTGCATGTATGGCGCAGTGTATTTTAAATTACGCAAAGCCGGCACTTTGAACTTGCCATAATCATCTGCAAGCCCGGTGAATTTGCCAAGCCCTATGTCTTTAAAATCTGCAACGGTAACTGCCGAATCCAATGCATTGTTTTGAAAAATGCCATTGGTGTGGTCGCCTGCAAAAGTGCTGAATGTACCTATGTGGCAATGGAAACAATCGCCTTTTTCTGTTGTAAAAATATCTAAGCCCGCTTGCTCTGCGGCAGTAAAAGATGCTTGGCCGGCTTTTACTAAATCAAACTTCGATTTTGCACTTATTGCTGTGCGCATAAAGTGCGAAATGGCGCGAAAAATTGTTTGTTCCGTAATATCGCCCGGCCTGCCAAAAGCTTTCTTGAATAGAGCAACATAGTCGCTGCGTTTTTGTAGTTTATCTATGGCAGCGGCAGCCACAAAATGTTGCTCATCTCTAAGTGCATCTTCAGTTGCTTTTTCTAAAGTAGGTTGCCGACCATCCCAAAAAAACTGGCGTATGTAAACACTGTTTTGTATAGAAGAAGTGTTGCGTTTTGTGGGGCCGCTTAGGTTTGTACTGAATTGTTTTTGATCGGTAAATGCAAACTCGGGAATATGGCAACTTGCGCAGCTAAGCGAACTGTCGGATGAAAGCACAGGATCCCAAAACAACATTCGACCCAAGCGCACACTTTCTAAGGTGAAAGTGCTATCAATATTTGCAAAGTACAAACCCGGTTTTTTAAGGGTAAAAGGAGTGCCGACAAACAGGCTGTCGGGTTCATCTTTGCGTGGTGGGGTAATTGTTGGGTCAGGTTTACAGGCTTGCTGAAAACACAAAATGCAAAACGCAATAATCGGCAGAAGGTAACGCATGTTTACTCTAATGAAAATGATTTTGAAAAGTTATCTGCAAAAATTATTGCTGTGGGATAGTTTTTTACAATGCTACTATCCGAGTGGGTATAGCTTTGTTCAATATCAGCAACATCTAAGCCGGGCGCAAGACCGAAAAATTTATCAATTTCCACAACAATATTTTTTTGAAAATCACCGGCTGTTACATCAAAACCAGAACCAATCGAAACCTCTCTGAGCAATGCATCGGTACCTATGTGATAAACCAAAAGCGTTTCAAATTTTGTGCCTCCCGCTAAATCAACTCTGCCGTGAAGTCTTACAAATACATACTTCAGCCATTCCCAAAATGTAGCATTAAGGCGCACATCGTTTTGTTCAAGAAAAACAGGATTTACGCTGTTTTGTGCTGGTGTTAAGCCTGCGTTGAATTTTATGCTCGTGTATTTTTCGAGTGGCACATCGCTGAATTTTATACTTGTGGTGCCGGCATCTTTAAAGTTTACATAGCCCAACTCGGCAAGTGGTACTTCGCTTCCATCATGTTTAACCAAGCGGAGGTTCGAGAAGTAAAAATTCAACTCGTCAAACTTCCAATTTTTGCCCGAAGCCGAAGCAAGCACTGCGCCAGGTTGAAAGTTTTGATTTTCAAATTTGGCTTTGAAGTTTAATGTAAAACTGTCTTTGGTATCTTTTTTATCGCACGAGCTGATAAAAAATATCAATATCAAAACAGTGATGTAATTTGTTTTCATCAAAAATAAGTTTCGCTTACAAGACAGTTATTTGTTCGTAATGGTTCGGGTGTTATGTGCAATATAAGAGAGTTGTCTGTTAGGAATAATCTCAACCTGCGTTATTCAATTTAATTGTGAAAGTGCGATAAAGCTCAAGTAATTCAAAAGTTGGGCATAAAATACCTGCAGTTATCCGCCAAACATTTATCACTTTCACAACAGTTTAAAATTGTAAAGTATGGCAAAAATACAACTCAGCAAAATTGATACTCGCGCCCCCAAAAGCCTTTCTAAAGAAGCCGCCAAGAAAAAACTTCAGGTGTTGCAATTCAAGTTAGAGGAACTTCAAAATCTTATGTATGCCGAAGGTAAACATGCTTTGTTGGTAGTGCTGCAAGGCATGGATGCATCGGGCAAAGATGGTGTGGTGAAAAATGTTTTTGATGCCGTAAATCCGCTTGGATGCAGGGTTTACCCGTTTAAAAAACCAACTGAAATAGAGATGAAACACGATTTTCTTTGGCGTGTTCACAGCAAAGTGCCTGCAAAGGGAATGATTCATATTTTCAATCGCTCGCATTACGAAGATGTGTTGATTCAGCGGGTGCATAACTGGATTGATGAAAAAGAAGTGCAACGAAGATTTCGCCATATAAATGCTTTTGAAGAATTGCTGACACAAACTGGTACCGTTATTCTTAAATTTTACATTCATATTTCTAAAGAGGAGCAGCTGGAGCGATTAACTGAGCGCCTTACCGACCATACTAAAAACTGGAAGTACAACAAGCAAGATTTAGAAGAACGGAAGCATTGGGATAAATACATGGCGGCTTATGAAAGTGTATTTGAGCAATGCTGCCCTACGCCTTGGCACATTATTCCTTCCGACCAAAATTGGTATAAAGAGTTGATGATAACAGAGGTGGTGGTGAAAACGTTGGAGTCGCTAAAAATGCAATACCCGCGCGTAGAAGAAAGCCTGATGCTGGAAACACTAAAAGAAGGAGTTGAAAAAACTATTAAAAAGAAAAAAACGAAATAACCGTTGCGTGCCTGCGACAGTTTTGTAAACCGTAGCCGCAAGTAAACTATTTTAGTGGCCAATAATTATCCTTGAACAGTAAAGATATTTTCAACTTTCTGCAAAAACTTACGCTTCAAAAAGTAACGAATGCTTTAGCGGTGTTAGCTTCTTTTTATGTGAGTAAATACACACGTAAGCCACTTCAATGGGGCTTGCCGTTTACAGTATCTATTGAGCCTACTACCAGTTGTAATCTTGGTTGCCCCGAATGCCCAAGCGGCATCAAATCGTTTACTCGCCCCACCGGAAACCTCAATTTCGATTTGTATAAAAAAATGATTGATGAGCTATCGCCTCATACACTTTATTGCTATTTCTATTTTCAGGGCGAGCCATACATTCACCCTAAATTTACCGAACTTGTAAAGCAGGCTTCGCTAAAGAAAATATACACGGTTACATCTACCAATGCTCATTACCTTACCGAGCGCAAAGCCATAGAAACGGTACAGAGTGGTTTAGATAGAATCATTATCTCGATGGATGGCACCACGCAAGAAGTTTACGAACAGTACAGAGTAGGTGGCAGCTTGCAAAAAGTGATAGAAGGAACAAAGAATTTAGTAGCTGCAAAACAACAGTTGAAGTCTTCAACTCCGCATATCATCATTCAGTTTTTGGTTGTAAAACCCAATGAGCATCAAATAGAAGAAGTAAAACAATTGGGTAAGCAACTTGGTGTAGATGAGGTGAAATTGAAAACTGCACAAGTATATGATTACGAAAATGGGAACCCGCTGATACCCGATAGCAATGAGTTTTCGCGCTATAAAAAACAGGCAAACGGTACTTATAAAGTAAAAAGCAGTATGGAAAATTATTGCTGGAAGCTGTGGCACAGCACGGTAATTACTTGGGATGGTAAAGTGGTGCCCTGTTGTTTTGATAAAGATGCCGAGCATCAAATGGGCAACATTGCTGATGAGAATTTTGCAACAGTTTGGCAGGGTAGCAACTACAATAGTTTTCGCGCCAATGTTTTAAAGTCGCGCAAGTCCATAAACATCTGTGCCAATTGCAGCGAAGGTCTTAAAGTGTGGGCGTAGCAATTATTCCTTCACAACGTTGATGTACGTTAAATCCTCATTTACCCTAAATTTTTCGGGCGAAGCCAGCTTAATGGTAAGCACCTGGGCGGCTGTTGTGCATTGCAGTTTTTCATCTTTGGTTTTACCGATGCTCACAAATAATGGCATGGCAAAATCTGCTACATCTGTTTGCCAACGGTAGGTGAGTTCATACTTACTTCCTTTCAGTTTTTTTAAAGAGTAAACAAACTTTGGAATATCGGCATAACGAAAATATTGGTTGAAGATTTTTGTAAAGTCGTAGTCTGTTGATTTGTTGATGTAGGCAAGTATTTCGCTTGCATTTGTATTGCGGTGTTTAAAGGCGGTATCGCTGATTCCTTTTATTGTTTTCCACCACAGTTCATCGTTGCCCAACACATGCCTGAAGGTATTTAGAATCAAGCTTCCTTTGCTATACATATCGTGGTCGCCCTCGTTGTTTACACCATACACACCAATTATTGGGCTTTTGTTGCCAATGCTTGGTCGCTTGGCATTTATGTACCGAATTGCAGTGTTGTAGTCGTGCATGCACTCTACATAAATAGCCTCGGTGTAGGTGCAAAAACTTTCGTGAATCCACATGTCTGCAATGTCTTGGCAACTCACACTATTGCCCCACCATTCATGCCCTGTTTCGTGGATAATGATGTAATCGAAATTCAGCCCTATACGCGAAAAATCAATGCCGCTGTAGCCGCCTTTGTAGCCATTGCCATAGGCAATACAGCTTTGATGTTCCATTCCTACATAAGGTGTTTCTACCAGTTTGTAACCATCGCGCATAAACGGGTATTTGCCTAAATACTTTTCGTAGCACTTCAACATGGGTTTTACTTGTGCAAAATGCTTCTTTGCTTTCGCTACATTATCTGCCAGCACATAGTAACTCAAGTTCAGTTTTTCGCCATCGCTGTATGTAAATTCATCTTTAAAGTTTTCGTATTTGCCAATGTTTAGCGCAACATTGTAATTGTTGATGGGGGAGCTTACAAACCATTTCCAGGTGTGCAGGTTGTTTTCTTCTTTTATCACACCTTCTAATAAGCCATTGCTTACTGCTGTTAGGTTTTGAGGCACTGTTATGCTAATGCGCATACTGTCGGGTTCATCGCCCAAGTATTCTTTTGTGGGCCACCACAAACTTGCGCCAATGCCTTGTACCGATGTGGCAATAAATTGA
>Ga0209573_1002360_pt1 | contig 24389 bp, 16 predicted proteins | sample TNRBio252014_DNA_FD_185870 | JGI IMG/M metagenome (GOLD analysis project Ga0209573, IMG submission 185870) | Wastewater treatment Type I Accumulibacter community from EBPR Bioreactor in Madison, WI, USA - TNR Reactor_6/25/2014_ DNA (SPAdes)... | ecosystem: Engineered > Bioreactor > EBPR >... | reverse complement strand
TTCTTCGGCCGAAAGTGGCAGTATTACCGCCTCGTTTAAGTTTGGCTGCCCGGCATTCACCCAGGCAGTGTACCAAAAATCTGCTACCATTTTTATTGCCACGCGCATTCTTCTTTCTACCATTCCTTGCATCATTTTGCTATATGCTTTTGAATAAGCCTCGGAATAAAAACGAACCATTGTTCTGCCCCGGCTTTCAAAAACATACTTTTGATCCTCGGGAAAAGTTTTGCTCAATGTTTTTTCAAAACCAAGTACAGTATCTAAAGCTGCGTGGCTTTGCAAAATTGTTTTCCATGTATTGTCCAATGGTCTTTCCACAAAATCTGCTTTGCCAATAAAGTAATCGTAATCTTCGGCAAAAAGTTCGGGAATGCGACTTTCCCAAAACCCATGAATACCCACTTGATCGGTAAGTTGGCCATTGTAATTTTCGGTTGTGTGCAAGGGCACCGAAGCATCGCCAATGTAATGACCAAGATCGGAACTCAACTTCAATATACGCGCCTTATCTTTCATTCTAAATGCATCTGTAAGGCGGTACATCACCGTTTGAATATGCCACGGCACAATGCCATAAGCCTTCAAAGTATCTTCGCTATACTGCTCAACAGCTTTTTTCCAACTGCGCGGAAAACTATCGCATGGATAAACACAAAAGCGATCTAAATCAATGTAATGCCGAGGTGCTTCTTCTGCCAGTGCATACCTGCGTTTATCGGGATCTACGGCATGTTCGGTAAGGTATTCAATGTTAGCTTTATAAAAATCAATCATGCCGGGCGGCAACAAAAATACAGCTATGCGATTGATGCGCTTGTGCGCCCAAAAGCCCCAACAATAAGCCGGCAACGACTGCTGCAATAAAAAAACAACAACAAGTAATTTCAACAGTTTCATATCACTAAAAATAGAAAGAGAATTTCAGCATACAACAAGCAAAATACGAAGATCAAACATCCAAAAAAAAGTAATGAAACAAAAGATGCGAGTTAGTGCGCAACACAGCACTTTCAATGCTTAGTAATGTAATAATCTCCGTACAAAAAAAACATTAACAGTATTGTTGAAAACCCAACGTAACAAAGCGCAGCTTTTATCAGTAAAACAACACTAACCGAAGTGAAGAACCATGAAGCCGAGAGTTTTGTTTTACCTATTAAAAAGAAAGTTGCTTCCGTTGTGGAAATTGACTTTGCTCCTCCTCTCTGTTGTATCTTTTTCATCAGCATCTTTTTCGCAAGGTGTGTGCAGTTCGCTAAAAGCAAATGCTGGGAGAGATACTTCCATTTGCGCAGGAACGAATTTTATAGTAGGTGCTGCACCCACGGCTGTTGGTGGTCTCGCGCCTTACTCTTACCAATGGACGGCAATAAATGATACACTTTCTTCTACGGTTTTTGCCAACCCATTGGCAAGCCCATACCGCAAAAGCACTTACATTATTAGGGTTACAGATGCAAACGGTTGTATAGCTCGCGATACCATGGTAATAACAGTGGGCACATGCAATGTGGTATGTAATGGCGCAACAGGGCCAAACTTGCTTGGTTCAATGGGTACATTCAGCAATCCATACATTACACCCAACAACAGCACATCTGCCGCTTGTATCCGCAATGGTACTTCGGCCGCTCCATTCGATAATATCGGCAATCCCAAACCTAACCAGACTACTTATGTGTATTCGCAAACAAGTGGTGGATTGGGACCCGAAGGCAGATATACATTCGTAAAAGCTTTGGGCGATGGAGCAACAGCAAACTGCTTGCACAATGATTTTAGAGGAGCCGACAGAACAGGCGATGGCGGTTACTTTATGGCAATAAATGGTTCGCCAAACCAAACTATGTTTGGTGGCACATTCTTCAAACTTGATTCCATACCTGTTTGCCCAAACACCGATTATGAATTCAGCGCTTGGCTTGCAAATTTAAAAACAGGAATGCAGTCGCATCCGGCAGGATCTTTTCCAAACATTGCATTCTTTATCAATAATGTAATTGTGGCTGTGAGCGGCCCTGTGGGACCCACCAACGGGCAGTGGTTCAACAACTGGCAAAAATCGGGCGGCACATGGAACAGCGCAAACGAGCCTTATGCAAACATTCGTATTGACAACTACACCTTTGTAGCCAGCGGAAACGATTTAGCATTAGATGACATTCACTTTAAAATTTGCGGCCCGGTAATTGTGTCGCAAACATCGCGCACGTTGTATTGCGAAGGCGATGAGGTAACTATTCGCGACTCGGTTGCTTGCACCAACGGGCAGCTTTATTCTTGGTATCGCTGGCAAAGAAGTTTAGATGGAGGACTTTCATGGAGCAATGTTTCAAACATTGAATCATCGGGCAACAACGCATTTTACCCGGCTATTCTCAGTCCTTTTACAGCTACGCCTGCATTAGATAATTCAAAATATCGTTTGATGGTTTCGCTCGATTCTAATTCGCTTGCCGAGGCAAACCCCAACTGTATTATTTATGGCGGCATCACCACCATAAGAGTAGGCACAGCACCAGTTATTGAAGCTACAATGTTCGATACGATTTGCCCGGGCACCGAAGCCGTTGTCTCGCCAAAAATTGCCGGTGGCACTGCACCATTTTACTTGCAATGGAAAAATGTACAAACCAACGACTCTGCCAGCACAACCACTTATCAGTTTCCGGTAAATCAACCTACCGATATTATTCTTAATGTTTCAGACACGGCTGGTTGCCGAGCTTCAGATACTATTCATTTTGAGCCTGCTCCAATTTTAAACTATACCAAAAACACTACCAATGTTACTTGCAACGGAGTAAACAACGGCAGAATACGCTATGTGCTGAATAACTTTGCTGCTCCATATACTTACCTTTGGAACAACGGCAACACATCGAACCCACGCAACAATCTTGCAGCCGGAAATTATCGCGTAACTATTACTGATAGGTTTGGTTGCACTGTGGCTGATACCACAACTATTACACAACCACCTGCGCTTAGTGTTTCTTCAACAATAAATCATGTAGCATGTTCAATTGACAATACCGGAGCTATTCAACTGAATGTTTCGGGCGGAGCAAGTCCATATTCATTCGCATGGAACAATAGCGCAACTACTTCATCTATTTCAGGCATCAATGGTGGCAATTACGCGGTAACAATAAGCGATCAAAATTCTTGTTCATTGATTAGAAATTTTGTGGTAAACCAATCGGATTCGATTGTTACAACTATTGCTACAACATCGGTGAGCTGCTTTGGCGCAAGCACCGGATCGGCAACACTTACTGTAAGTGGAGGTACCGCGCCATATCAATATTTATGGAGCAATGACAGCACCACACAATCAATACAAAATCTTACTTCCGGAAATTACACAGTTACCATCAGCGATGCAACAGGCTGTACCAAAACTGTTACTGCTACAATTGCAACAGTTGCACAATTAAATACCGCTATCAACAAAGTAGATGCTGCTTGTTTTGGTGCTACCGGAAATGCTAAAGTTACTGTTGCAGGGGGAACTGCGCCTTTCGCTTTCGCTTGGAGCAATGGTGCTGCTGCCGATTCTATTGCTAATGTTAGTGCAGGTAGTTTTGCTGTTACCGTTACCGACCTGAATGGTTGCTCTGTTATTGCAAATACTACTATTCTACAACCCGATAGTGTATCGCTAAGCGGTATTGCTACTACTAACGTGTTGTGCTTTGGAAATAACTCTGCAAGTATCTCTATTGCAAGCGTGGCGGGCGGTACTGCGCCTTACGCTTTTGCTTGGAGCAATGGTGCTGCTTCGCAAAATATATCTGCGATTGCTGCCGGTAGTTTCTCGGTTACCGTGTCGGATGCAAGAGCTTGTACTGCTTCAAGAAGTTTTGTGATTACGCAACCCAATGCTGCTTTGAATGTTAGCGGTGTTGTTGCGAATCTTTCTTGCTTCAATCAAAATAATGGCAGCATTGATTTATCTGCCACAGGAGGAACTGCTCCTTATGCTTACATCTGGAGCAATGCAGCTACTACCCAAAGCCTTAACAACATTGCCGCTGGAAACTACACTGTTACCGTGCGCGATGCTAATAATTGTTCTGTGGTGCAAAGTTTTGTGGTGGCACAACCAGATTCATTTGCTGTACAAACAGCAATTTCAAATGTACGCTGCTTCAGCGAAGCAAACGGAAGAATACAATTGACAGTAAGCGGATCTAATCCACCATATTTCTACGAGTGGAGCAATCAAGCAAATACTGCACAAACTCAAAATTTAACTGCCGGAAATTATACTGTAACCATTTCTGACGACAGCAATTGCACAACTATCAAAACATACAACATTACTCAACCAAGTGCTGCACTTGCAGCAACAGCAAATGTTGTAAATACAACTTGCAATAATGTAAACGATGGAAGCATTCAACTAACCGTAAATGGCGGAACTACTCCATACTACTACTCGTGGAATACAGGAGCAACTACAAATAGCATTCAACAGCTTTCGGCAGGCTCATACCAAGCAACAGTTACCGATGCAAACGGATGTTTGACAACAAGCAACTCTACAGTTACACAACCCGATTCTCTAAAACTTCAGGCACAAATCAACCATGTAAATTGTGCAGGCGCAAACTCGGGCAGCATTGATTTACAACCAATAGGTGGCACCGCACCATACATTTACAATTGGAGCAATGGTAAAGTATCGCAAGATATTCAACAACTTGCACCAGGTAGTTACAATGTGCAAGTTGCCGATAGCAGAGGTTGCTACGCAACAGGCAGTTACTCGATAACCCAACCGCAACAATTAGCTATTGCGGGCACTCCGGCAGTAACAAATGTTGGTTGCTTTAATGCAACTACCGGCAGCATAGGTTTACAAATTCAAGGAGGAACTGCCCCTTACAGTTTTGCTTGGAATAACGGACAAACAACCGCACACATAAACAACTTGAGCGCAGCAAATTACAGCGTAACAATTACAGATGCCGCACAATGTTCATTAGTAATCAATCAGGCAATTACAGAGCCTACCAATATCATAGTGAATATGTTTAAGACCGATGAAACATGTTTTAAATCAATTGACGGCAATGCTCATGCAAGTGTTAGCGGAGGCACACCGCCATACACATATCTGTGGAGCAATGGCGGTAACGGTCGCACAATAGGCAACATTACCAAAGGCAATTACACCTTAACAGTAACAGATGCAAATTCATGTATTGTGCAATCGCAAGCAATGATTTTATCGCCCGATTCGTTGAACGCAACAGCAAGTATTAAAGCTATTAGTTGCAGCGGCAAAACAGATGGCGCAATTACATTATCGGTACAAGGAGGAACCAGCCCATATCAATATCAATGGAGCAATGGAACAAACAATGCAAACATCAACAATCTACCTATTGGAATTTATTCCGCCATTGTTTCTGATGCAAATGGGTGTAGCACTGCTGGAAGTTATGCTGTAAAACAACCCGACCCAATACAACTGGCATTAAACAAAAATGATATTACTTGTAACAATCAAAACAATGGCGTTATCAACTTGAATGTAAACGGTGGAATTCCGCCCTACACATACATGTGGACCAACAATGAAACCACTACAACAATTTCTAATCTTGCGGTGGGCAATTATGCAGTAACCGTAAAAGATGCCAACCAATGCAGCAAATCCGACTCAACAAATATTGCAGAACCATCGCCAATTACTGTTGCAGCAATCGTTACTGACGCAAATTGCTTTGGCGAAGCGAGTGGAAATATTTTTACAAATTCCAGCGGAGGTGTATCGCCATACAATTTTGTTTGGAACACCGGAAGCACACAAAAAGATTTGCAACAGATTGCAGCAGGCTTGTACAAACTTACCGTAACCGACAACAATGGTTGCACAAGAATTGCCCAAGCAACTATTGCTCAGCCGCAACCAATACAAATTCAGTTTGCTGTACAACACAACAAATGTTTTGGTGGCAACGAAGGCGAAGTACAAGCAATTGTTACCGGAGGCAACCTGCCTTACAATTACAAATGGAGTAATGGTGGAAATATGCCATCCATAAAAACAGTTATATCGGGCGACTATGACTTAGATATTAAAGATTTAAAAGGCTGTAAAGCTCATGCAACAGCAACAGTGAATCAACCCAGCGAATTGATGGCAACAATTGCAACAAAAGGAGTAAGCTGCACCAGCCAGAACAGCGGTAGCGCAACAGTTGTAGCCAATGGTGGCACTGCACCATACCAATATATTTGGATGAATGGCAACAACAGTAGTGCAATTACAAATCTACCGGCACACACAGTTGTAAGTGTTGATGTAAAAGATGCCAATGGATGCGTGATAAACAAAATTGATACCATTCGTGAAATTCCTGCAATGGATATTGATGCTATAATCCGAAACATTTCTTGTAAAAAGAATGATATTGGCAGCATTTCTGTAACCATTGAAAATGGCGTTGCTCCATATCAGTACTTGTGGAGCAATGGTCAAAAAACCAGTTCAATTGTAGCAAGTACAGCAGGCAACTTTAGCATAACAGTTACCGACCGAAACGGATGTACCATTACCGAAAATTATGCGGTAGTTGCCGACTCTGGTTTTTCAATAAATACCATCCCGGCACAAACCATCAAACTTGGCGAAATAGTTGAGTTATCTACCAACACCACATCAAGCGACATACGCAGTTGGATGTGGACACCAGCAAATTTTGATGCAGGCTTAGATTGCAGCAACTGCCAAAGCCCAAATGCACAACCTAAAAAAACAACGTCATACTTGGTGAGAGCTATTGACACAAAAGGATGTGAAGCTATTGACACAGTTACTATTTCGGTAATTGTTGATCACACCATATTTACTCCAAACATGTTTTCTCCAAATGGCGATGGTGTAAATGATGTTTTTGAAATTTACGGAAACCACGATGCTTTGAAAGAATACGATATCAAAATTTTCAATCGCTGGGGCGAAAAAATCTATCAATCTTCCGACCCGCACTTCCAGTGGGATGGCACCTACAAAGGTGTGCCGCAAGACCCGGGGGTGTTTGTGTACTTCATGAAAGTAATTTTCCTTGATGGATTTAAACCCGATGATGATGGAAAAGGAAGTATTACTTTGGTGCGATAGATTAACATTATATTTTTTCCTATAATGTGATATTTGAATTTCTTAGCGGCACAATTTTTCTAAATGCCTTTAAAACTTGTTGCTACCACTGCCATTATTTTCATTTCACTTTATTGTTCTGCACAAACTAAATATACCATCAGTGGCACGGTAAAAGATGCCAAAACGGGCGAAGAATTAATTGGCGCAACTGTGCGCCTAAAAGATTCATTGGCAATTGGCACAATGACCAATGCTTACGGTTTTTTTTCGCTTACCATACCGGCAGGGAAGAAAAAACTGAGTGCAGCATACATAGGCTACAACGAGTATGAAACAGAGATTAGCAGCCCTGTTAATCAAACCATAAATTTTTCGTTGCAGCCTGCCTCGCGCGAATTGCAAGAAGTAGAAATAAAAGCGCGAAAAAGCGATGATAATATTCTCAACTCAGAAGTAAGTGCCGTAAAGTTAGACATCAAACAATTAGAAAAAATTCCGGTGCTTTTTGGCGAAAAAGACCTACTGAAAACAATACAACTTTTGCCCGGTGTGCAGCCCGCAGCAGAAGGCAACAGCGGCTTTTATGTTCGGGGTGGCAGCAACGACCAAAACCTGATTTTGCTGGATGAGGCAACTGTTTACAACGCTTCGCATCTGTTGGGCTTTTTCTCTACTTTCAATAACGATGCCATAAAAGATGCAACACTTTACAAGGGTAATATGCCGGCCGAATATGGCGGCAGACTTTCGAGTGTATTGGATGTAAAAATGAAAGAAGGCAACAATCAAAACTACGTTATCAGCGGTGGTATTGGCTTAATAGCTTCGCGCTTAAATATAGAAGGACCGATAGTTAAAGATAAAGGCTCTTTTATGGTAACTGGCAGGCGCACCTATGCCGATTTATTTTTAAAACTTTCGAACAACAAAGAGTTACGAAAAAGCATTTTGTATTTCTACGATTTGAATGCAAAAGCCAATTACAAAATTGGTAAACGCGACAGAATTTTCATTTCAGGATATTTTGGGCAAGATAATTTTGGCTTTCGCGATAGATTCAGCATAAACTATGGAAACGCAACCGCAACCTTTAGATGGAATCACATTTTTAGTGATAAACTTTTCTCCAACACCTCGTTTATCTACAACGATTTCAACTATACAGTAGGCGTGCAAATAGCAAACATTGATATAAAATCTGTAGTGCGCGACTTTAGCTTAAAAGAAGACCTCGACTATTTTTTAAACAACAACAACAAGTTGAAATTCGGCTTCCAATCTACATTTCACACTATTGTGCCCGGGCAAACAACATCAAAAGACACTGCGCAATTGAATAGTATTTTTTTGACAAAAAGCTACGGCTGGGAAAATGCACTTTATGCTCAGCACGAAGTAACCTTGTGGCAAAAACTGAATATAAATTATGGCGTGCGACTTTCTATTTTTTCGCAAACCGGCCCCTCCAACTACTATAAATTTCCAAACGAAGAGCAAGTAGATACTTTTAAATTGAAGCTGGGGCAGTTTGGCAAAACCTATGTAAACCCAGAGCCTCGCGTTTCATTGAGCTACAATTTTTATCCGCGCATGAGCTTTAAAGCAGCATACTCAAGAAACGTTCAGAACATCCATTTGCTCTCCAACTCCACCACTTCGCTGCCTACCGATAGATGGACAATTACTTCCAACAATGTAAAGCCCGAAATTGCCGACCAAATAAGCGGAGGATACTTTGTAAACTTTTACAAAGACATGTTTGAACTATCGGTAGAAGGATACTACAAGTGGCTGTACAACCAAATTGATTACAAAAACGGAGCCATACTACGCGCCAACGAAACAGTTGAAAACCAACTGTTGTACGGTATTGGCAGAGCATACGGAGCAGAATTCTTTTTTAAAAAACGTACCGGAAAATTCACCGGCTGGGTAAGCTACACGCTTTCGCGCAGCGAAAGAAAATTCACCGAAATCAACAACAACAATTGGTTTCCTGCAAGAGTTGATAGAACGCACGATGTGTCGGTAGTGCTGATGTATGATATCACTCCACGCATTAATGTTTCTGCCACATGGATTTACTACACAGGCATGGCTGTTACCTACCCAACCGGAAAATACATATTGGATGGGCAGCTTGTGCCGTTATACGGCAATCGAAATCAAGATAGATTTCCGGCTTATCATCGCTTGGATATTGGCGCAACCTTTGTGCTTAAAAAACGCAAAAACTGGGAACACGACCTGAATGTAAGCATTTACAACACCTACGCAAAAAAGAATGCTTACACAATTGATGTAAGAGTAAACGACCAAGGTTTTTTGTTTACCGAAAAAACATACTTATTCCGCATTGTACCATCCATCACCTACAACTTCAAGTTTACTGCAATAAAAAAAGAGAAGAAAACAGATGTGCCACTTAAATAAAATATTGTTTTTGCTACTGGCTGCCGCTATGCAATGGATTACCATTTCGTGTACCGAAAAAATAGATCTTAAACTTAAAGATGCATCGCCTAAAATAGTAATTGAGGGAAGAGTAACAGATGCTCCAGGGCCTTACTATGTGGCAGTTTCAGAAAGCTCCACTTTTGCACAGCCCATTCTTTTTAATGGCATTGATAGCGCCATAGTTATCATCAGCGATAATGCCGGAAATATTGATACGCTTACAAAAGTTTACTCGGGAATTTTTATCACTAATACATTGCAAGGAGTTGTTGGCAGAACATATCTTTTAACCGTAATTGCCGATGGCGCAACTTACAACGCCACCTCTACCATGCAAGCACCCGTAGCTATTGATAGCATTGGGTTTGAAACCAGTGTTGGCTTCAGCGGTCGCGAATCATTACGCGCCCATTGCTTCTTTCGCGACCCGGCAGGTATGAGAAATTTTTACAAAATAGAATCAGCCATAAACAGTAAAAAACACCTATCAAACGAAGCAAGTTCCGACAGGCTTTGGGATGGAAAATTGCGCTCTATGAATGTACCAAACGACACGCTTATTCCGGGCGACACACTCGATGTAAACTTATTGATGCTGGATGAAAATGTGTTCAATTATTTTGATGCCTTAGAAGATATCAGTAGCGGTTTTAATCAACCGGCAGCACCCGCCAACCCGCCATCCAATATTGTGCCGCAAACACTTGGTTACTTTAGCGCACATTCTATAAGCAAACAAACTGTAATTATTCCTTGATTACTTTTTCTTAAAATCTAAGCTCAAAGAATTTACGCAATAGCGCATTCCGGTTGAGGTTGGGCCATCGTCAAACAAATGCCCCAAGTGCCCTCCGCATTTTGCGCAAACAATTTCTGTGCGCACCATGCCGTGGGTTGTATCAAGATTAGTTTTTATTTTACCTCCAGCAATTTCTTTATCAAAACTTGGCCACCCGCAATGGCTGTCAAACTTCATTTCATCGGTAAAAAGTTCGTTGCCACAGCCACCACACACATAGATTCCTTTTTCGGCATGTTTATAAAATTTACCCGTTCCAGGGCGCTCAGTGCCTTTTTCGCGCAGCACATAAAATTGTTCGGCACTTAATAATTTTCTCCAGTCGTTTTCGGTCATTGCTTGCGCGTCTTTTTCTTCCATTTTGTTCTCCTTTTTTGGCTGCATTGTTTGCTGCGAATGCGAACTGCATGCTGCAACACACATTGCTACTACAATAATAAAAATTGAATGTTGCTTCATGTTACAAATAACGGTTGCACACAAAATTTGCGCAACCGGTTAGCTGTCAATTCTCAATCATTAACAATATACTTTTCGAATATCAACTCAGTGCTTCTGCAATTTGCAAAAGCATTGCAGCATTTACCTCATGCTTTCCTTCAAACTCAAGTACTTCAATCTTGTTGTTGGCAAACACCTGTTTAAAAGCAGCGGGCGAAAATGATGGCAACAGCGGATCTTGCTTGCCATAAACAAAAAACACTTTTGATGCACCAAACGCGCTTGGCAAAGGCTCGGTACGAAGTTCAATAGCCATTTCGCCTGCATACATCACTAACGCATCTACTTTAAAATTGGCATTTACAAACCATCTTGTAACCGTTGCTACACCTTGCGAAAATCCAAGCAATACAATTTTGCAATCGCTGCGCGTTGCAAGGTTAAGATGCAAAGCAAGTTGATTAAGATAGGCAATATTATCTGCTATATCATGCCCGCGCGCTTCTTTGGTCATCCATGTTGCGCCTACATTGCCACTAAAACCTTTTACATAAAACCTGTGGAGTGCCTCGGGTGCAATAACACATATATGCTCTGATGTAAGCTGTGTAAACTGTGCAGCAAAATCAATAGCGGATTGCGCATAACCGTGCAGCACAATCCATAGCTGTTTTGTATTAGCATTCAATTCGCCAACGGTAACATAACGCGCTGTTTTGCTTACCTGTATTTCACTTACTTGCATTGTAGCTATTTTAATTTTATGCTAAGTAGCCATGCTCTTAAACCCAGTGCCGCAATAACTGGCAACACCGCCACATGATATGGTTGTGGCAAAATACCTTTAAGCAGCAACAGTACAACCATCAATACTGCTGTAAACAAAAACCACTTTGCCAAATACTTACGCAACGATTTAAACATCAGCAAAAAAACAACCGGTAAATGCAAGGGTATTGCCCACAGCATATTTAAGTTTTTAGGCACCGAGTAATGTTCGGTAAACAACCACATACACAAAAAGAAACATCCTAAAACCCCAGCAATGCCAAACAACATGCCATCGAAAAACAAAAACTGCTTTTTGAATTTCCATTCAGCAATCGACAGAATTACAAACATCAACAACAGCAAAAGCATTGAGTTGAGTGGTGTAAAAAAATCGTTCTCGGCTACTGGCAGCGGGTAATCAAGCAATACATTTGTTGCATTCACAAAGCGTTCATCTCCATTGGGCGTTTGTAGGCTGGCTGTTTGAAAAACCTTTTGAAGATAATCGGGCAAAAATGCTTGAACGCGAGGAGTAGCCTTTACTTCGCACGGCATACCTAAAATAAGATAGAAGCCAAACTGAACCCATGGGCTTTTCGCAACATACAAATCGAGCATTTGCTTCAACGTGTAATTTGTATCAAACGATTCGTAGTGAAATACTAATTTTTTGCCCAATTCTTTCTCAAACACATCGCGTATGCGTGTAGCGCAATTGTCGAAAAAAAACTCGTACCGATAATCTCTGTTTTCGGGCTTTGCATTGTTATACAAATAGGAAAAAATGTGTTGCTTTTCTTCGGTGGTAAGGTTCAGTAGATCTTCGGTTACAGCCCGCTCTTCATACACATACATGCTTTTGAAATTCTGAAACAACTCTACATCAATCATGTATAGCAAACGCCCTTTTACAAAATTCACATAGAAGTTTGGCTGATTAAAATCGAAAGTGCCATAGTTAAAAACAACATCCATGTTTGTTTTAAAATCGGTAACACGAATGCCGCTATGACCAAATGCCGAATACAGTTCATCGCCCGGAGCAACTGTAAGCAGCGAAATGCGCGCAGAATCGGACAACGTGATAGCGTGGGAAAAAGAAAGGATAGAAAAAAAGAAAACAAAAAAACCTGTTCTAATCATTTGCAATTGTTTAGGCAGTTTTTGACGATAAAAACACGCTTTAGTCTTTCTATAATAGATTAAATATCTAATTCAAAATTGGGTTTTCGGGATAGCCCGCCATCACCTCATATACACCTCCCATTTCTTTCAGCACATCGCGCCAAATGCTTTCTCTAAAATCAAAAACATAATCTGCTTTTACATCAGAAATAATCCACGAATTTTCTTCTAACTCTTTTTGCAATTGATCATCGGCACCCCAACCAGAATAACCTATGTAAAACGCAATATCATCGGTACTAATGGAGTTATTTTCTATCAATAATTTTATCTGTTCAAAATTTCCACCCCAAAACAAACCATCTGCCAGCTCTACGCTGCCTTCAATTTTATTACCCAATCTGTGCAAAAACTGCATAGTATCGGTACCTACCGGTCCGCCCAAAAAAATCTTTCCGTTAAAATCGGGAAAACCCGGCAAAATTTCACTCAACCGCAGCTTTACCGGCTTATTGATAATCAAACCCATGCTACCGTTTTGCTTATCGTGTTCGCACACCACCACTACCGTGCGGCTGAAGTTTTCATCCAACATAAAAGGCTCCGAAAGCAACAAGGTGCCGGCTTTTACTTGCTTATCTTTCTCCAATTCAAAACTCCAAACATTATTTGTCATCAGCCATAAACCTATACCGAAACAAAGAATGAATAATAATTTTATTTCAACAAGACCAATTATTGTGGATAAGAAATTCATTTTATCAATTACAGAAAAATTGCAGTTTTACCGAATGAATAAATGCCTTTTAAACATAGTTTGTTTTGTTGCTATTCTCCTTTCTTGTAGCACTTCGATTGCACAAAATGGTTACGTAAAGTTTGTAAAACCCAATGATACTGTACCCGAATGGATACCCAATGCCCGCTACTATGTAGAAACATACAACCCTACAAACGATACTTTTCGTTGTGTAGTAGCAGTGGTGATCGACTCTACCACCGCCACTCCGGTACTCGACTTGAATGCCGGAAATAGAAACGTAATGGTGCCACCGGGTGCCACACACATTGATTCTTTTCCGCTCGAAATTATTGACGATTTGCTCTACGACCCATTTGAGCGAATTGCCTTTAAAATAGTGAATCTTTCAAACCCTTCATTTCTTACTGCCGACTCGTTTGCAAGTGTTTACATTTTAGACAATGACCCTTTTTCTATATCATTCATCGGGGCTGGTAAAAGCATTGTAGAACAAGACACAACTTTCTTGCTGCGCATAGCTTTAAATGGTTTGGTATCTGGTTCTACCTCCGTAAAAGTAGCGTTGGATTTAAGCAATACCACAAAAGGAAAAGACTTTGATTTTAAAGACACAATCATCACTATAAACGCTTTTAGTTTCGATACTTTTTATGTTCCGGTAGTAATTTTTGACGATACCATTCAAGAAGCAAACGAGCAAGTAAACTTCACCCTTTCAGATGCTACAAATGGCGCAATCATTGATATTGCAGCTTTCACCTTAACCGTAGTGGACAACGATTTACAACCATCGCGCATTCAAGAAACTATATTTAGTAATTTAAAAACCTACCCAAATCCTGCTGTTGATTTTATTACAATTGACGAATTAAATGAAATTGCAGATTGGCAAGTAATGAACCCTATTGGCGAAGTTTTGCTTCGCGAAAAAACATCCAATTATCCTGCTTCAATTCAATTGAACAGTTTACCTAATGGAATGTATTTCTTAACTGGCAACAGCGGTAAAGAGTTTATAAAACGAACTTTTGTTAAGCAGTAATACACGAAGCTACCGTCTAATATTTGGGTTTAAATTTATGCTTCATTGCGCGTGTGGTTTGCATAGCGAAGCAACCTCGAAAAGTCTAAACAGTTTCAATATTAAAGTTCTTCAATTTTCATTTCTGCTGTATAAACAATCATCTGTTGTTCTACAATAAAACCAAGCTGTGTAAATGCTTCGGCATATTCATTCACCTGTTCTTTGTGCGCAGTTTCGGGCTTTCCCGTTTTATATTCAATAATTACTATTGAATTATTCTCTGGATTTAGCATCACGCGATCGGGATACTTTATTTTGCCTTTAAGCAGCAAAGGTTTTTCTGCATACACCTTGTATGGCAGGTTGAAAAACCGACTCAATGCAGAATGCTGAATTACTGCATTGGTATCGGCAGCAACTCTATTGCGCAATGTTTCGCTATCAACTTCAGCACTCACAAAATCGGAAATAACTTGTGCTGACGTTGCAGCATACACAACTCTGGCAAGTGCCTCGTGCAGTAGGTTTCCATACTCTATATCGTCTAACTTCTCTTTTTTCCAAAATTGGCGTTGATTGGTGCGCACAGCTACTTGGCTCATTGCCGCCTGCGTTGCTGCATCTTTAATTTCAAACAAATTTGAATCCTTCCGCTTTTTAAAAATTTGCTTTGTTGTGTCATCATCAAAGATTGAATAATCGGTTACAGTATTGCTCCATCGGTTGGTTTCGACCAAGAAGTGATACAGCAATTTGTTTATCGAATTGACTTCCAATTCTTTTTTACTGGTAGTAGATGGAAGCTCCGAAACTACATACAACATTTCGGTAGGGCGGGTTGTGGCTACATAAAACATGTTCAACTTATCTAAAAACAATGCCCGCATTTCATCCTCATACAAAAAAGCAAAATCTGTTTCGAGCAAACTTTTCTTGAGGGGCAAAATAAAATCGCTCAACTCTTCAATGTATGGCTTTTGAATAGTTGCCCAACTGTGGTTACCTTTCAATAGTTGAATTTTGTAATTCGCATCGGGCAGTATCACCACCGGAAACTCCAAGCCTTTCGACTTGTGAATGGTCATAACCCTAATAGCATCTAATGTTTCGGGATAGATGATACTCTTCTTTTCTTTCTCTTTTTCCCACCATTCTAAAAAGTGCTGTATGCTACCAGTAAACCTATGCACATAGAACAATACTTCATCTAAAAAAAACTGAACAAAAGGGTCCGAAATGCTATCTAAATCGAATAGTTGAATCAACAGATTTACGGTTTGAAACAAATTTTGCTGGCGCAAAATTTGCGTGTCAAATTCTTTACAAATCAATGTTGCAATCCTCGCTTCAAATTCACTGTTATAACCATGAACATTGATATCACCAATGGCTGTTTTGTCGGCAAATTTTTCTTCGAGCAAATACCAAAGTTCTGCGCGTGCTATTAAATCTTCGGGGCGATTCAGATAGCGTAACGCACACTCCAGTAACTGAACAGAAGGAGCTTCGGCAATGAACAAACTTTCGGGCGATACCACATCAAATTCCTTACTGATAAGATATGATGCAATGCTTGCTCCAATTTTGTTCTTCTCCACAATAATAGCAATATCGCGTTTGCTGAAACCTTTTGCCAGTGCAGCATTCACAATATCGAGTACTTTATGCAGCATTACTTCAGTCAACGATTGTTCATCAGTTTTTTCAATAAACGAAAGGTGCACATTTCCTCCTGCAATATTCTTGCCCGGTTTTTGTTCGTGCCCGTTGTACACTTCTTTATCACTAAGTTTAGGCAACTGTTTTACAACGTCATAAAACTCATTGTTGAATGCAATAATATTGTTGCGGCTGCGATAGTTGTGTTCCAGGTTTATCAATCGCGGCTTATGATTGGCGATATTTATTTCGCGTTCTTTCAACACCCAATCTTTATCGCTTCCATATATCTGCGGCAACATGGCAAACTGCTTCACTTCACCACCGCGAAAACGATAAATTGCCTGTTTCGCATCGCCTACTATCAAGCATTCATTCATGTTAGAAACAGCATTGTCAATAAGCGGCAAAAGATTGTGCCATTGCATTACAGAAGTGTCTTGAAACTCATCAATCATTATATTTTCATATCGCGCACCTACACGTTCAAAAATTACGGGCACAGGCTGTCCCGTTACTTCGCCAAATACCAACTGCTGAAACTCGCCAATAAGCATAAGCTGGTTTTCTAACTTATAGTGCTGCAACAAATCATTTATTGCCTGCAATAGCATAAATGGAAATACATTTTCGCGAATTAACTTTGCGAGCATCACTTCTTTATATTCAACATTGAGCATAGTGGTAAGTTCTACAAACAATTGCCCCAAAACAGCCTGCACACTTAACATATCGGCAGATGGGTTTTTAGAACTCCACCACTTGCCACTTTCAAAAATTTCGTTTTGCCTTTTGCCGCCTTTTGCATTATCGTAAGCAATACCTTTTTCGCGCAAGCCTATGAAATAACCAACCATACCACCCGCTTTGTAATGGAAATCATCATTGGAGATTCCGTTTTCTTCTATCACCTGAAATGCCCTATCAACAAGGCTTTGTATCTTTTTTTCAAAATCATTGGTAAGCAAAAAAAGTTTCTGTTGCACTTTAAGCAACTGCGCAATCGAAGTTTTGGCTAATGCTTCTTTATGAAAATACGCATCTTCTTTCAACAACAAAAATGAGAAGTTCAGCAACTCATTTTCGATGCGCATTCCTTTACCTTCCTGCAATTTTGTGGAGGCAAATTCTATCAATGCTTTAGATAAATATTTGCTTGTCTGCTCATCATCTTTAGTGTTACTTTCCTCAACTTCATCTATCAATAAATCAATCACCTCGCTCATCAGCAACTTAGCATTCATCTCAATCTCCACATTCATATTGAGTTTCAACTCGTATGCAAAACCCTTAATTACATGATGGGTAAAACTATCGATGGTGCTGATAGCCAAATCGGTGTAGTTGTGTAGAATTGAAGAGAGCATCGAGCTTGCTCGGGTTTGTAATGTAGCCTTATCAATACCCAAATGTGCCGTCAAAAAATCAATAAGCGCATTTTCATTTTCATCCAACACCATAAGTTTCGAGAGCGCTTCCAGAATTCTGGACTTCATCTCGTTGGCAGCTTTGTTAGTAAAAGTAATGGCAAGTATATGCTTGTATTGTGCAGAAGGATTGCGTAAAGCCAAGCGCAGATATTCGCTTACAAGCGTGTATGTTTTACCCGAACCAGCAGAAGCTTTTACAACAGTTAGCATAATGAAATGTAAATTTTACAAGAATTGTTTGGCACCGGCTTTATAAAAAAACAACAGCTCTTAAAACCTTCCAAACCGAAGAAAAACCATCCCGCCTACACCACTCAAATTTTTTGTATTCAATTCTTTGAAAGGCTCACCCACAACAAGCCTATAATTAAGCCCCACTCCTATTCTGAAAAGTTTTGTTGCATTCCACACACCATACACTGCGGGAATTATTCCGGCAAAATTCTTCTTTGTTGTTACGGTATCGAATTGCGTATATTTTATATTGCTCCAGCCTGCTGCCAGTTCGGGTTGCAACGAAAATTTTTTGTCGTGAAAAAGAATGTATCCAAAACTCAATCCTGCGAAATTATGTGTCAGGTAAATTTGTTCTTGCGCATCGGGATATGTAAATTTTGTAATGTTTTCGCGCGAAGAAAGAATGTGATAGTTTGCCCCCACTACATACTTGTGGTTCACAACCCAATGCAAACTAAAGTGCGATGTTGCGGCAGCACTGCCAGTAATATGCGTGGCAGCAACACCTGCTTGAACATAAGCCGTGCTTACAAATTTTTTGGAATAAAAAAATGCCTTCTTGGTAGTGTCCTCATCTTGTGCTATCGCTACTGAAAAAGCGCAAAATACAAGTATTGCAGCAATCAAACTTTTGCATCCCAAAAACCGTATGTTACTAAGCTGCATTACTCTATTTTCTTTCTTCACTGTTTAACTCAAACATTACTTATAACTCCTCAAAATTAACTCTATTCACCAACCACCAGTTGGCATCAGGCTTGCGCGAAAGCCAAAATTCGAGGGTGTAATTATACTTTGCAAAACGCTTGCCCTTTGCGGGTTGCAAACCATACACCAACGAACATCGCAAGTATGCTTCAGAATTTTCATCACTAATATCAATAGCTTCTAAAAGCATATCCTCTAAGCGTCCTTTATTAAAAGTACTCTGCCATATTTTAAGGTTACTCACCCACTCTTCAAAATCAATTTGCAAACCCAGCTTATCGCGCATGTCTTCATCAAAAACAGCTTCATAAGGCGGGTTCTCTTTGTCTATTAACATCAAAACTGCATCGTGCACCGTTCGCTTCACATCAAAATCGTGATTTGGATAAAAATCTTCATACACAAAATGCAACTTCCACCCTTTCAGTTTTATATTTTCTACTTCTCGTTTAAAAAGTTCTTCGGTAAGAAACCTATACAGTTCGCGCGTTTCGATACCGCTAACAGATACTAGCGACACGCCTTTTTTATTCATGATTTTTAATAAGCGCTTGTATTCCTTTTCAATATCTTTTTCACTTAAATCGTGAACGTGGCTATACTCCGGTTTTTCAATCAACTCGTACAATGGCAAAGCCACAGCTACTGAGTGCGCTCGCTGAATTTTTTCTATCTGCTTCAAAAAAGCATTTTCAATATCGGGCGGAATAGCAGAACTACCAACAAACTCGCCACCAAACTCCGCCATCATCTTCATTTTCAAAAACTCGTTTTCGGTGTTTAGCTCGTCTGCCGACTTTATTTTTCTTTTTCGTTGTTTCGCCATTGGGTGCAAAATAAAAACTTATGACTTAGCTAACAAACGCAATCTATCACATCGCCTATTCAACCCACAAAAGCAAGCCCTTTAAATACTCGCCTTCCGGATGGAAAATATTTACCGGATGGTCTGCTGGTTGCGTAACTCGATGAATAACTTTTATGTTTCGCTTTGCTTCAATTGCCCCGGCAGTAACTGCGCCTTCAAACAATGCCGAATTTACAGCTTGCGAGCAAGAAAAAGTAAACACCATTCCTCCTTTCGAAACTTTTTGAAACGCAACAGCATTCAATCGTTTATAAGCCTGAATAGCCTGATGGCGAGCGCTGTGGTGCTTGGCAAAAGCCGGAGGATCTAAAACAATTGTATTGTAAAAATCGTTTTTCGCCTCTTTCATAAACTCAAAAACATCTAATGCAAACGACTGATGGTTTTGCAGTTCATTCAATGCAATATTAGCATCGGTAATAGCCATAGCTTTGGCCGAAGCATCTACCGAATGCACTTCGGCCGCTCCTGCTTTAAGTGCATAAACCGAAAATCCTCCGGTATAACAAAAAGTGTTCAACACATTTCTGTCTTTCGAAAACTTACCCAGCAATTTTCTGTTCTCTCGCTGATCTAAAAAGAATCCAGTTTTTTGCCCACCAATAACATCTACCTGAAAGCGATTTCCATTTTCAACAATTTCAGTCGAAACATTTTCGCCAATTAAAATTTCATCCTTCGTATGTGCATGAAGAGCTGCACTGCTTTTATCATATACTGTAGTAATGCGCCCGCCAGAAAGCTTTACCAACAAACCTGCTATCAGTTTTCGCTCTTTAAACATACCGGTACTGTGTGCCTGCAACACAGCCGTAGTATTATAAACATCAATTATCAAACCCGGCAAACCATCGCCTTCACCATGAATAAGTCTAAAAGCATTGGTGCGCTTATTGCTCCACATGCCAATTGCCTTGCGCAACACAATAGCTTGTTCTATTTTTTCAGTAAAACATTGTTCTACACTTTCTATTTTTTGAAAAGAGAACAAACGCACGGCAATGCTACCTTTGGCATAATGCCCAACGCCCAAAAGCGAGCCTCGCTCGTCTTCAACACTCACTACATCCCCATCATTTACCGCCCCATCAATTTTCTTTATAGCACCCGAAAAAATCCACGGATGAAATCTTCTAACGGCCTCGGCTTTATGCTTGTGTAATATTATAGTTGCAACACTCATTGATAACAATTTCTATAAAGCCATAAACATACTTTTAAAAAAAGTTACAAAAACAATATTTGCAGGTATTCAAGCGTTAATCAATGCAAACAGTCTTGCCGCAGAGCTATTTAACAATATACATTTACATAAAATTACATTATGAAAAACATTATTAAATCTACAACTATATCTCTGTTACTCATTTTCAGCCTATCAATATTGGTTAGTGCCATGGCAAAACCAAAATCAGAAAATGTAAAATTCCAATCCACACCGGTGTGCAACATGTGCAAGTCAAAAATAGAATCCTCGCTGCAAAAGGTTGATGGTGTATTGGCTTCATTTGTAAACCTCAACAACGGAAAAATCAGTGTGAAATTCGATCCAGCTATCACCAATACAGACAATTTAAAATCGTCAATTTTAAACTTAGGATACGCAGTAAATGGAGCCGCCCCAAACAAAGAAGCATTTGACAATCTACCCGATTGCTGCAAAGGAAAATCGAAGCACTAATCACAATTCATTTATTTTTCATTTATCAAAAAGCAAGCTGGCAGCTTGCTTTTTGCGTATTAAATACTTGCAGTAAATATTCCCCGCACAACACACAATAAAATAAATAACAGTAGCGTTTAAGAAACACACCAAAAAATTAAACGTTATGAAACATCTGTTTTTTGTAGTAGCAACACTGCCTACTTGGCAATGCATTTACGCCACACATTTGGTAAATGCTTTAAACTCAAAAGAAGTTTCGATAGAAATGCACGGAGCCATTCAGAAAGAAATACCTGAATCTATGCGCAATGCTCCTTTTGCACCCAAACTGCAAATGGAATTAAAAAACAACTCCAACGTTCCACTAAAAATAGAGTTAGAAGAAGGCTACATGATGGAGCCAACCGAAAAAGGTTACCAAGCACTGCTTATGACAAAACCCATGATGATAACCCTGCAACCCAAAAGCGGCAGCAAACAATTTTTGTATGCTATGTGTACGCAACTTTCAATGAGCTCGCCAAATGCAACAATAAAATACAAGATTGGCAAAAAAGCTCCTGATGCTTTACTGAAATTGGCGCAACATATAGCTAAAAAGGACTATCAAAATTTTGCAGCACAACAAGCCGTTTGGAGCATATCCGACAACAGTCCCACACTTTCTATATCGGGCAATTCAAAAGATATGGAAAATGACTTGCAATCGTTTATTGCCAACATAAAAGGAGAAGATTTGGAAAAACTGAAACTCGAAAATCACGGAAAAAACTTAGCAGCGATCATGTCCGTTTACAACGGCAAAAAGCTGGATAGAAACATAGTCTTCAAAACTGACACAAGTAGCATAGTTTCCGTTGGCTACTACAACGAACAAGGCGAATTGATAAAGCCGCTTTTTGAAAATGTGCACTTCAAAAATGGGCAACACAGCATACGCTACAATCCATTTCCGCTTGCATTAGCAAGCAAACGATACAGCGTTCGCCTAACAAAGGATGATGAAATTTTTCGTGAATATTACTTTATGCAGTAACAAATTATTAGCACTACAACACATTCACTTTAAAGTTTCCTTCATATTACAAAAAATAATTTCTCTATAAACTTTCATTCATTTCTAAAAAAATCTATTTTCATACTCCACTAAAAGAAAATATTATGTCAAGTTACGGAATTGGAGGAAATGAGGTTAAAGGCGATGCTTCAGAAGCGGTAGCCGATATACCACAAAACAAAACATTAGTTATTGAACAACTAACAGCAGACGCACCCATCAAACCAGAGTTTGTAGAAGGGTTGCAAACTGTTGAAGACGTTTTTGCACATTACAAACCAGAAGTAGAGGTTGAGTTTCAACGCGAAGACGGCTCGGAAGCAAAAGAAAAACTTGGATTTAAAAATCTGGGCGATTTTGGTGCAAAAGGCGTTACTGCACAAAGCAATTTTTTGAAAGACCTTAATACACAACGCGAGCAGTATGCTAAAATTGGCAAGCAATTAAAAACAAACAAATTGCTGAGAAGTGCCATCGAAAACGAAGAAACAAAAGCTGCGCTTTTAGATGCCCTTCGTGCGTTGATTGCAGAATTAGATGAAAACAAATAATTACACACAAAACCTAATGTAAGGAGAAAAACAAATGAGTGAACAAGAATTACAACAACAGTCAACACAATATAAAGAAGCTGAAAAGGTTGCAAACCCGGCACAACTATTAGATGATAGCAGTGCAAAATTAGCAAAGCTGGGTGGGTTCGATTTGATAGAGGTTTCTATAGATGGAACACAAAATCTCAACCCAACCAGAAAAGCAAGAAAAAAAATATTTTTAACCGAAGCTTCTAAACGCGATGAACGCGATGAACTGAAGCGCACATTAAAGCTTTGGGAAAGTTTACTTTCCGAGCCTGGATCAGTTTCTGATATGGTTGAAAAAAGCCAAGTAAAATCAGAAAGTGCAGATAAACTTTTAAAACAAAATCAACTACGCGCTTTAGAAGCCACTAAAAACTTAGAGCGCTCTTATCGTAACGTAGCATTTTTCTTCAAAAATGCTGAGGCCGAAAAACTTAAAAACGTAAACTTTTTAAACGCCTCGAACGAGCAATGTCAAGATTTAGACAACACTCGCTTTGCCGATGCTGTGCGCGAAGAGTTAGTACGCAACTACGACAAGTTAGATTTGCGCAAAAACTACTCGCTAATGGTAGTACCAGGCTACTTAGGTTCCAATAAAGTAGTTGAAAAATGGTCGAAAATCGCGCACGAAAACAAGGTAATGATGGTTACTGACTTTATGCACTTGGATGGCGCTGATGATGTATTGGAAATGTTTGAAGATGCCAACCTTACTGGTGGCGACATGTATAAAAGCAACACAATGATGACCTGTAACTGGCTGGTAGGCAGAGGAAAAACTACCGAAGTGGGCGAAGACGATGACTTGTACGTTCCACCTTCTGGCGCAATGGCAGGAAAAATCTACTCCACATTGATGTCGCAGGTTTCGGCCGGTAAAAAACACGGTTCATTAAACGAGGTAGATCAAGTACGTTTTGAAACTAAAAAATCTGAAATCGCCAATATGGAGAAATTAGGTTTGGTACCAATGGTAAACGAGTATGGAAAAGTAATGGCATTTTCTGCTAAAACACTTTTCAACGGAGACAATTTAGGCTTGCAAACTTACTCTGTTGTGCGCGTGTTCGATTACATTACCAAAGTGTTGATGGACTTCCTAAACAGAAGAGCTTTTGAAAACTTTAATGCCAACACACGTAAAGATTTAATGAGCCAAATAGTGAAGTTTTTAGATAGCGTTACAGGACCAAACAAACTAATCGAAAAATTTTCGGTGAAACGTTTTGAGCAAGACCCAAATCAAAAAGACAAAATTTATTTGGATATTCACATGACACCATATTTCCCTGCTAAAAACTTCATGATTAAAATGGATGGACAAAAAGGCGATGATGGCACTCAATGGAATTCAGATTACGCACAGGAATAATTTTTTTTTGACACAACTTTTTTCTTAATAAAAAACCAAGTATTATGTCATTCAAGGCAAAATTCAAAGCAGGATCAATAGAGGCAAATGTACTCTCTGCAAGCTTCGCGTTACATCAAGATACCGATGCAACTGGTCGTCCATCTTCAATTACCCGTGGCGGTTTAATTACCGTTACAGTTGAATCTAACGACAAAACAGATTTATTTGAGTGGATGTGTAACAGTTTCGAGCGCAAAGACGGAACAATTACCTACTTAAAGCGCGACCAAGACGCTAAATCGAAAGAATTGAAATTTTCTGAA
>Ga0209573_1002359_pt1 | contig 24397 bp, 21 predicted proteins | sample TNRBio252014_DNA_FD_185870 | JGI IMG/M metagenome (GOLD analysis project Ga0209573, IMG submission 185870) | Wastewater treatment Type I Accumulibacter community from EBPR Bioreactor in Madison, WI, USA - TNR Reactor_6/25/2014_ DNA (SPAdes)... | ecosystem: Engineered > Bioreactor > EBPR >... | reverse complement strand
CTGAGCGTCGGCAAGGGCGAATGCGTCGGGCTTGTCGGGGAATCGGGCTCGGGCAAGACCACTCTGACACGCTGTATCCTGCATCTGGATGCGCCGACCTCCGGCCGCATCCTGTTTGAGGGGCAGGACCTGGCGCATCTCTCCGCCGCGGCGTTGCGGGCCTTGCGGGCGCGGGTGCAGATCGTCTTTCAGGACCCCTACGCCTCGCTCAATCCGCGCATGTCGGTGCATGATATCGTCACCGAGCCGATGCTGATCCACAAGGACGTGCTTGGCCTCGGCGCCCGCCAGCGCACCGACCGGGCGGCGGAACTGCTCGCCCTCGTCGGCCTTGGCCCGCAACATCTGCACCGCTATCCGCACGAGTTCTCCGGCGGACAGCGCCAGCGCATCGGCATCGCCCGCGCGCTCGCCACCAATCCTCACCTGATCCTGCTCGACGAGCCGACCTCGGCCCTCGATGTCTCGGTGCAGGCGCAGGTGCTCAACCTGCTGGTCGACCTTCAGGCCCGGCTCGGGCTGACCTATCTGTTCATCAGTCACGACCTGTCGGTCATCCGCTATGTCTGCGATCGGGTAGCGCTGATCTACCGGGGCGAGATCGTCGAGGAAGGCCTGACGGAGCGCGTGTTTGACGCGCCTGAGAGCGCCTATGCCCGCACCTTGCTGGCTGCGATGCCGGAGGTCCGGGTTACGGCGCCGCCTCCGGCAAGTCCCTGAGCGCGATCTTCAGAGCCTTCGAAAAGGCATCGAGATCGCCGGTTCGGTGCGCCAGGGTCATGACCAGCTTGGTCAGGAACAGCGACTCGTTTTGTGGCCCGGCCTTGTCCAGTGCCCTGGCCAGGGCTTCATAGACCTCTTCGAGCTGGTCGAACGGCATGTCCTTCATCCCTTGCGCCCTCCCAGGCATGCGGTGAACGACGCGGTGATTTCGGCCGGGTCGGCGCTTTTCCAGCGTCCGGCGACATGCAGGTCCGGCCGCAGCAGATAGACCGTGCCCGGCCGGGCATCGCAGCTGCGGGCAATCGCCCCGTCGCCATCATCGAGTGCGCCGTCGATTTTCGCGCCGCCCATCGCAACGGTCAGCACGGTGAACTGCGGGTCGCGCGCCTGCATCGCCGCCAGACAGGCCGTCAGGGCAGGGGACAGCGGCTTGTCGGCGAAAACCAGCGCGGCAAAGCCCTTGCCAACCCGGTCGAGCAGGAACCCGCCGTCGGTCAGCCGGACATTGCTCATCGCCGCGCCCGTCCGGGTCCCGGCCTTGAAGGGCCTGTCACGCAGGGGATAGAGCGTCAGCGGGCTGGCGGCATAGGTATAGGGTTCCATCTGCCGCGGATTGGCGAACTGTCGCGCGAACGGCTGGGAACGCGCCAGCGACAGGGCCGCATCCCGCGCCAGCGCCCAGCCGCGCGTCGGCGGCGTCATGAAACGGGCGCTTTTCGTGGCATTGGCGAAGACATCGAGCGTCGCCCCGCGCCGCTCGGGCGTATAGCTGTCGAGCAGCGCCGGGTCCGCCCGGCCATTGAGCACATACGCCAGCTTCCACGCCAGATTGTGCGCATCCGCCATGCCGTTGTTGAGCCCCCGCACCCCGAAGATCGGCACGATATGGGCGCTGTCGCCGATGAAGAACACGGGTCCGTGGCGGTAGTCGTCGAGGCAGAGCGTGTTGGCCGTGTAGAGGCTCCACCACTCCAGGTCCCACGGTCCGGCATGGCCGATGTCGTCGAGGATCGCGCCGACCCGCGCCCTGAGATTTGCCTCCTTCAGCGCCTCGGCGGGCGCTTCGCCCGGTTTGAGCTGGTAGTCGATGCGCCAGATGTCGTCGGGCTGCTTGTGGATCAGCACCGTACCGCCGGGGTTTCCGGGCGGATCGAAGAAGGCCCGCCGCTCGGTGGGGTAGTCGTGCCTCATGCGCACGTCGGCGATGACATAGTTGCCCTCGAAGTTCTGTCCGTGCAGCCTGAGCTTCAGCATGGCGCGGATCGGACTGCGGGCGCCGTCGGCGGCCAGAAGGTAACGCGCCTCAAGCCCATAGCTGCCGTGCGGCGAGGCCACCCTCAGGCCAACGCCATCGCCGCGCATTTTGACCTCGGTCACCTCGCTCTCCCAGCGCATCTCGATGAGGTCCGAGCGGGCGCAGGCTTCCCACAGATATTGCTCGATGTACTGCTGTTGCAGGTTGTACATCGGCAGATACTTCTCGCTTTCGGAGTGCGACATCTCGAACACGAGGATTTCCATGCCGCGATGAAAGCTCCGCCCGCGTGTCCAGCCCAGCGCCTTGGTCAGGAACGGCTCCACCGCGCCGATCTGTTGCAGGATCTGGTAGCTCGCCCGTGCGATGCAGATCGCGCGGCTGCCGTCGTTGAAGGTGTTCTTCTTCTCGATCAGGATGGAGCGCACGCCCTGACTGGCCAGCGACAGCGCCGCCGTCATGCCCACAGGCCCGGCACCGACGATGACCACGGGGTGAACGCCAGTGTCGGCAGTCAGTTCCGCTGCGGGGCCCGCCGTGAAGGTGGGATAAGTGAAATAGAGCGAATCATGGTCGCCGCGCCCCTCTGGCCTCATGCATGCCCCCCGGATAGTCTTGTTTTATAGCGATCATCATTTGCTGGCGAGCAATGCAAAGTCTTTGCGGCTGCGCAATTGGTTTCGCCCGATTGATCTTTTTCACGCCGGTTCTTAGAAGGCGAAGAAACTGGCCAGACCGCTTCAGGGAGCGAACCATGTCACAGTCCGTCGAAAGCCCAGACACCATTCTGATCGGCGGGGCGCGTCGCCCGGCGGCGTCCGGCGCGAGCATCGCGGTGCGCGATCCCGGCACGGGCGATGTCTTCACCCTGATTTCCGCCGGCGGCGTGGAGGATATCGACGCGGCGGTGAAGGATGCGCGCCGTGCCTCCGATGCCGGCTGGGCCATGTCCGATCCGCTGTTGCGCGGTCGCCTGCTGATCCGGCTGGCGGAGCTGATCCTTGCCCACAAGGAGGACCTGGCGGCAATGGAATGCCAGGATGTCGGCAAGCCTCTGAAACAGGCCCGTGCTGACGTCGACGCCTGTGCCCGCTACTTCGATTTCTACGGCACCGCCGCCGACAAGGTGCATGGCGAGACCATCCCCTATCGTCCCGGCTTCACGGTGCTGACTGTGCGCGAGCCATGGGGCGTGACCGGCCACATCATCCCCTGGAATTACCCGATGCAGATCATGGGCCGCACCGTGGCGGCGGCGCTGGCGGCGGGCAACGCCTGTGTCGTCAAACCGGCGGAGGATGCCTCCCTCTCCACCCTGCGCATCGCCGAGCTGGCGCTGGAAGCCGGCCTGCCACCCGGCGTGTTCAACGTCGTCACCGGCTATGGCCATGAGGCGGGCGCCGCGCTCTCGGCCCATCGCGACATCAATCATATCTCGTTCACCGGCTCGCCCGGCTCCGGCGCGCAGGTTCAACAGGCGGCGGCGCGCAACAACGTTTCGGTGACCATGGAGCTGGGCGGCAAATCGCCGCAGATCGTCTTTGCCGATGCCGATCTTGACGCCGCTGCGCCGGTCGTCCTGGCCGCCATCGTGCAGAACGCCGGGCAGACCTGTTCTGCCGGCAGCCGTCTGCTGGTCGAACGCCCGGTATATGATGCGCTGCTCAAAAGGCTCGTGCCGATGTTCGACGCCCTTGTCGTCGGCCCGGGCAAGGACGATTTCGACTGCGGCCCGGTGATCAACGCCCGCCAGCAGCAGCGCATCAAGGCGATGCTGGAGCAGGCCGAGCAGCAAGGTGCGCGTGTGCTGGCGCAGGGCAGGATGGCCACCAACGCGCCCTCGGGCGGCTACTACATCCTGCCGACCCTGCTCGGCGGGGCCGGCATCAACAGCCCGGTCGCGCAGGACGAAATCTTTGGCCCCGTGCTGGTTGTCCTGCCCTTCGACGGCGAGGAGGAAGCCGTCACGCTGGCCAACGGCACCGACTACGGCCTTGTCGCCGGTGTCTGGACCCGTGACGGCGCCCGCCAGATGCGGCTGGCCCAGCGGCTGCGCTGCGGTCAGGTCTTCATCAACAACTACGGCGCCGGTGGCGGCGTCGAACTTCCGTTCGGCGGCTACAAGCGCTCAGGCTTTGGCCGCGAGAAGGGCATCGAGGGGCTCAAGAGCTTCAGCGTCACCAAGACCATCGCGCTCCGCCACGGCTGAGGCGGGGTCAGGTCAGCCGGTGCACGGCTTCGGCGAGCTGGTCGAAATGGTCGATCAGCACGTCGGGCTTCAGGTCCTTCATCGGGATATCGGTGTAGCCGAAGCTGACACCGATGACCGGGATGCCGGCGCCGCGTGCGGTGTCCACGTCGGTCTGGCTGTCGCCGACCATGATGGCGTTGCCGCCGCCGGCGCGGGCGATGGTCTCGATCAGGTGGCGCCGGTCCGGCTTGCGGAAGGGGAAGGTGTCGCCGCCACAGTTGGCCGCGAACCAGTGGCTCATCTTCAGTTCGCGGATCAGCTTGACCGAATAGAGTTCGAGCTTGTTGGTGCAGATCGCAAAGCGCCACCCTTGCGATTGCAGGTCGAGCAGGCTGTCGATCACGCCGGGGTAGGGGCGGCTGTGGTCGGCGATATGGGCGGTGTAATGGTCGAGAAACACCGTCATCAGCGCGTCGATGCGGGAGTCCGGCACGTTTCGGGCGTGGTGCTTGAGGCCCCGTTCGACCAGCGCGCGAACCCCCGCGCCGACCAGCGAACGGGCGATGTCCAGCGTGACCGGGGCCAGACCTTCTGCCGCCAGCGCGACGTTGAGGGCGCCAAGCAGGTCCGGCGCCGTGTCGACCAGCGTTCCGTCGAGATCGAAGACAATCAGGTTGGTCACGGTGGTCGCACTCCTCGGCAAATTCGAGCAATGGTCGTTGAACAGGCGCTGGCTGCCTGACATAACCGGAAGCGATAGCCAAGACGATTCCGCGCCCGGCGCTGAAAGTGCCGCAGCCCGTGCGGGGTGCGTCGAATGAGCGAGGCAGACGATGAAACGCATTCTGACCGGCCTTGTCCTGGCGGTTCTGACGCCCGCCGCCGCCTGCGCCCAGCAATATGAATTCATGGCCGCCCCCCATCAGGGGTTGAACCGCATCTATCGCGTCGACAAGAGCACAGGCGAGGTGGGCGCCTGCCAGTATGGCCTCAAGGAAGGCGGCATCGGCGTCACCATCTGCTATCCCGCCGGGGAAGGGGCCAAGCCGCAGACGCCGGGGGAATTCGGGCTGGTCGCCTCCAATCACCAGTCCGAGGCCGGAATTTTCCGCATCAACCGGCGCTCGGGCGAGATCAGCATCTGTTATGTGATGAATGATGAGGCGGTCGTGTGCACGCCGCAGTCCAGATAGGAAAAAGGGGTCAGGGGTGACGATCGAAGCGATGAAGCGGGCCGCCGCGGCCGAAGCGCTGAAACTGGTGACGCCCGGCATGAAGCTGGGGCTCGGCACCGGATCCACCGCGCGGCACTTCGTCGAACTGCTGGGCGAGGCCGTGGCCGATGGGCTGAGCGTCGTCGGCGTGCCGACCTCCGAGGCGACCCGCGCCCAGGCCCAGAGCCTGCATATTCCGCTGGCGACGCTCGACGAAATTCCCGAACTCGACCTGACCATCGATGGAGCCGACGAAATCGGCCCCGACCTCAGCCTGATCAAGGGCGGCGGCGGTGCCCACCTGCGCGAAAAGATCGTCGCGGCCGCTTCGCGCCGCATGGTGGTGATCGCCGACAGCACCAAGGTCGTCACCGCGCTCGGCCGGTTTCCGCTCCCGGTCGAGATCGTCCGGTTCGGCGAGCGGGCCACGGCGACCGCCATCGGCGCCGCCTTCGCCGCCTGCGGGCTGCAGGTCACTCTGGTGCCGCGCCTCAGGGATGGCGCCCGCTTCATCACCGACGAGGGTAACATCCTGATCGACTGCCGGCTGGAAGACGGTCATGGTCGCGACCATGGCGGCCGCATCACCGATCCGGCAGCCCTTGCCGACCGTCTCGCCGCAATTCCCGGCGTCGTCGAACACGGGCTCTTCCTTGGCCTTTGTTCCGCCGCATATATAGCGTCGGAAACGGGGGTTGCCCGCTTGGCGCGGACGGCCTAACGGTGGTGCCGAACCGGCATCCCGATTTCAACGCACGAACATCACAGGTTTTCCCATGATTCGCTTTCGCCTGACTGGCCGCTCGGCCCTTGTCGCCGCCGGTGTGGCTTTGCTCGCCGCCGCTGCGCCGGTCCGTGCCCAGACCCCGGCGCCCGCCGCACCATCCCAGCTTGCCAATGCGCCCAACCTGTCGCCGTCTCATCTGGCGCTCGCCATCGACGTCGTGAAGTCTTCGGGCATGTCGCGGTCGATCGAGACCATAGTGCCGACGATTGTCGACAAGGCCCGCCAGCTGTTCGTGCAGATGCGGCCGGAACTTGCCGGCGAAATCGACAAGTCGATCAAGGCGCTGGCCTCCGAGTTCGACAAGCAGAAGGATGAGGCGCTGAAGCTCGCGGCCTTTGGCTTCGGTAACCGCCTGAGCGAGGCAGAACTCAAGGAAATCAATGCCTTCTTCACTTCCGCCAACGGCAGGAAGTTCGTTGAGTCCCAGCCCGCGATCCTCGATGAGATGTTCCGCAACCTCGATGTCTTCACCGAACGGCTGAGCCAGTTCGTGGTTGACAAGCTGCGCGACGACATGAAGGCCAAGGGCTTCCCGCTCTGATCGATTTCTCCTAACGCATTGTTCTGAAACGGTTTTCTTTGCATCAAGGAGGCCGCTTTGGCCACTGCCGACGTTGATCTGTTCGTCATCGGGGCCGGCTCGGGCGGTGTCCGCGCCGCCCGCATCGCCGCCGGCCATGGCGCCAGGGTCATGCTGGCCGAAGAGTTCCGTATTGGCGGCACCTGCGTCATCCGCGGCTGTGTACCCAAGAAGCTTTATGTCTATGCCAGCCGCTATTCCCATGATCTGGCCGATGCACAGAGCTTCGGTTGGACGGTTGGTGATTCCAGTTTCAACTGGCAGAAACTTGTTGCGGCCAAGGAAGCGGAGATTACGCGTCTCGAAGGTCTTTATGAAAAAGGCCAGAATGCAGCAGGCGTTGAAATCGTCCGCTCTCGCGCTGTGTTCGAGGATGCACATACGATCCGCCTGCTTGACGATGGCAGGCTTATACACGCCAAGCACATTCTGATTGCAACGGGCGCCCGGCCGTTCCTGCCAAAGATACCGGGCATTGAACATGCCATTACCTCCAACGAGGCCTTCGACCTCAAGACCTTCCCCAAGCGCATCGTGATCGCCGGCGGCGGCTATATCGCGGTCGAATTCGCTGGCATTTTCAAGGGATTGGGCGCCGAAGTGACGCTCGTTCACCGCGGCGACAACGTTTTGCGCGGCTTTGACGAGGACCTGCGCAATGCGGTGCGCCGCGGGCTCGAAAACGCCGAAATCCGCACGATCCTCGGGGCGACAATCGCCGAAATTCGCAACGACACGGGTTTGTCGGCGATCCTCGACAGCGGAGTTCGGCTGGAGGCCGATCAGGTGATGATCGCGCTCGGCCGCGTGCCGAATGTCGAGGGCCTGGGGCTTGAGAAGGCCGGCGTCGCCCTCAACCATCACCACGCCATCGCCGTCGATGCCGCCTCGCGCACCGGCGTGCCGCACATCTATGCGGTGGGCGATGTCACCAACCGCGTCAACCTGACGCCGGTCGCCATCCGCGAAGGGCATGCCGTCGCCGATACGCTGTTCGGCGGCAAACCCTGGACGGTGGACCACACCGGCATCGCCACGGCGGTGTTTTCCAACCCCGAACTGGGCACGGTCGGGCTGACCGAGGCGCAGGCGCGCGAGCATCACCGCATCGTCGATATCTACAAGGCCGATTTCCGCCCGATGAAGGCAACGCTCTCGGGCAGCACTGACCGGGTGCTGATGAAGATCGTCGTCGATGGCGAGACGGACAAGGTGCTGGGCGTGCACATCGCCGGCGAGGGCGCGGGCGAAATGGCCCAGCTTCTCGGCATCGCCGTGAAGATGGGCGCCACCAAGGCCGATTTTGACGCCACCATGGCGGTCCATCCCACGGCGGCCGAGGAGCTGGTGACCCTGAGGACGCGCAGCGCCCGTCTGGTTCGATAGGGCATCAACGCCCTCGCCATCGCCGGCCGGCTGGTTTATAGCCGGCTGACAGCCTGCCGGGCGTCGCTCGGCATGGCCTCTCTGGCGCGAACCCCCGGACGCTTTTCATGGTCCAGACGTCCTCCGCTGCGGACGGGTCGGCAAGGCTCCGGCGCAACCGGTTCCTGATCATCCGCAACCGCACCGCCGGGCAGGCGACCAACCGGATCGCCACGCATGTTGCCCATGCCCTGCGGGCCCGCCACGGCACGGTGGAGATCGCCGAAACGGGCACGCCGGCCGAACTGGCCGGCCTTGCCGAGGCGGCAGCCGGCGCGGATGCCGTGCTGGTGGCCGGCGGCGATGGCAGCTTCCGCGCCTGCGCCCGGGCGTTTGCCGGGCTCGGCGTGCCGCTCGGCCTCATCCCCGCCGGAACCGGCAACGTGCTGGCACAGGAAATTGCCCTGCCCGGCACGGCGGAGCAGCTGGCCGAGACCTTCACCCATGGCCCGGTCGAGCGCCTGAGCGGCGGGCTGGCCAACGGCGCGCCATTCTTCCTGATGGCCGGGGCGGGGTTTGACGCCGATGTGGTGCGCCGGCTCTCCCACGGGGTCAAGCGCTATGCCGGCAAGGCGGCCTATGCCCTGCCGGTGCTGGGGGCGCTGGCGCGCGTGCCGCCGGAGTTCGAGGTCCGCATCGACGGCCATCCCTACGCCGCCCGCTGGCTGATCGTCACCCGCGCCCGCCATTATGGCGGCCGCTTTGTCATTTCGCCGGCCAGTTCGCTGTTCCGCCCGGGGCTGACGGCGCTGGTCTTCACCGGCTCCACCATGCGCGAGCGTCTGGCCGAACTGCTGGGGCTGGCGCGCGGCCGGCTTCAGGATGTGCCCACGGTGCGCAGCCTCCCGGCGCGCAGCGTCAGCATCTCGGCGCCTCACTCGGTGCCCGTGCAGGTCGACGGGGATTTTCTGGCCACCGGCGCGCTTGATGTGTCCGAAGGCGCGCTGCCGCTGGACCTGATCGTGCCGGCCGGCTCCGCCGCACGAATTTGATTGCCAGCGAAACAAAGAGACGCCAAGAACAGCCGGCTTCCGGTCTGGCCTGCTGCCGGCCGGCGCTGCGGGACCAGCCGCAAGACGCATGCTGACGAGGGAAAAGCCGTGATTCGAACCATTGCGAAAATTCTCGCTGTCACAGTTCTGATTGCCGCGAGCATGAGCGCCTTCTGGCATCCGATCAGCGGCGACGGCACGCTCACCGATGTCGGCGGCTTCTCCGATGCGCCGCCCTCCTGGCTCGTGCCGGTCAAGCACGGCTGGTACTGGGCGCTGGTCATGAACCTCTACACCATGACCAACACGGCCAAGACGGCGGCGATCACCTATTCGCTGCTGTGCGTCCTGTTCGTCATCTCGATGTATCTGGTGCCGTTTCTGCGCTCCACGGCGCTGCGCGTCGTGCTCTCGCTGGTCATTCTCGCCGGCTTTCTCTACGAACTGACCGTGCTCGACATCATGGGCAAGCTGCCCGATTACGAGATCACGGCGATGCTGCTGCACAACGCCACCTTCGGCGTGGAAGGGGCGCTGATCGCCTTCCGCACCGAGATCGTCCGCAACGTGCTGCTGGTGCTGGCCTGCGCCATCCCGATGCTGTGGAAGCCGCCGGCCGCCGGCAAGGCGCCGCTGCTGGTGATCGGCCTCACCGCGGTGCTGTTCGCCGGGGTGATGTATCGCACGCAAGGCTCGATGCGCTACTGGCCTTCGCCGGTGCTGTCCTACATCGCCGCTGTCCGCACCGCCAACATCAAGACCGATTATCCGCTGACGGCGATTTCCTACCTCGGCCGCATCACCCCCAAGGTCGAGAACATCATCGTCGTCATGGATGAAAGCGTTGGCGGCCGCTATCTGACGATCAACGGTTTTGAATACGATTCAACCCCGGCCCTGAAGCGCAAGGAGAGCGAGATCGCCAACTTCGGCGTCACCGCCGCCTTCGCCAACTGCTCGCTCCAGTCGCGGCTGGTGTTCCGCCATCTGCTCGACCCCAAGGACATCGACAAGGACTGGAACGAGCTGCGCACCCGCACCACGATCTGGCAATATGCGCGCCAGGCAGGCTACGCCACCTACCATCTCGACGGCTTTGGCGGTCGCAACCGCTTCTCGCACGCCATGACGATGACCGAGGCCAGCCACGTCGACAACCGCCTGACCTTCGAGAAGGCGCCGCGCACCGACATCGACCTGCACGCGGCGCGGGCGCTGCGCGAGGTGCTGAAGAAGCCGGGCCGCAAGTTCATCTATGTCGACAAGTTCGGCACCCACATCCCCTACAACTCGGTCTATCCGAAGGACCAGAACGTCTTCGGCGCCGAGGAGGACGAGGAATTCAGCCTGCGCAACGTCGACAAGACCCGCAAGCAATACGGCAACGCCCTGCGCTGGGCCACCAACACCTTCTTCGAGATCCTGTTCGAGGAGCCGCTGCCGCCCTCCACCCTGCTGGTCTACACCGCCGACCACGGCCAGACCTTCGACGGCATTCGCGCCACCCATTGCCGCACGCTCAACGTCTTCCGCCGCGACGAGGGTGAGGTGCCGCTGTTTGCCATGTCGACCGATCCGCTCCTGTTCGAGCAGCTGCGCACCGCCGCCGCCGCCACCCGCGACCACGCCTCCAATTACTGGATGCGGTCCACGCTTCTGGGGGCGATGGGGTTTGACGGCGACTGGGCCCGCAAGGCCTATGGCGTCGGCCTGACCGAGGCGACGGCGAAGGACGCCCGCTTCGTCTATGTCTTCGGCACGCCGGTGAACCTGGACGACGTGCGCCTGGTCAAGTAGGGCGCGGCGCGGGGTCTGCGCCACTCCCATCTCCGTCGGCCCGCCGCCGGCATCGAGTGACCGGCGATCCACGCTCGCCCCTCGCCAAGTCTTAAGGCTTCGTATATAGAGCCCCGTTCCCGGGGCGCGGTCGCGCGCGACAACGGGGTCAATGACATAAAGTGGAGTAACGCCATGAGTGCCGAGCGCTGGACGCCCGAGAGCTGGAGACATTGCCCGATTCAGCAGGTGCCGGACTATCCCGACGCCGCCCTGCTGAAGGCGACCGAGGCCCAGCTTGCGACCTTCCCCCCGCTCGTCTTTGCCGGCGAGGCGCGCAAGCTCAAGCGCGCGCTGGCCAAGGTGGCCAATGGCGAGGCCTTCCTGCTTCAGGGCGGCGATTGCGCCGAGAGCTTCGCCGAGCATTCCGCCGACAACATCCGCGACTTCTTCCGCGTCTTCCTCCAGATGGCCGTGGTCACCACCTTTGCCGCCGCCATGCCGGTGGTCAAGGTTGGCCGCGTCGCCGGCCAGTTCGCCAAGCCGCGCTCCTCGCCCACCGAGAAGCGCGACGGTGTGGAACTGCCGTCCTATCGCGGCGACATCATCAACGGCATCGAGTTCACGCCGGAAGCCCGCATCCCCGATCCGCGCCGCCAGGTCGAGGCCTACCGGCAGTCCGCCGCGACGCTGAACCTGCTGCGCGCCTTTGCCACCGGCGGGTATGCCAACCTCGACAATGCCAAGCGCTGGATGCTCGGCTTCGTCGAGGGCTCGCCCCAGTCGGGCCGCTATCGCGAGCTGTCGGACAAGATCACCCACGCGCTGGATTTCATGCGCGCCATCGGCATCGACCCCGAGACGCATCCCGAGATGCGCTCGACCGATTTCTACACCAGCCACGAGGCCCTGCTGCTCGGCTACGAGCAGGCGCTGACCCGCGTCGATTCGACCACAGGCGACTGGTACGCCACCTCGGGTCACATGCTCTGGATCGGCGACCGCACCCGCCAGCCCGACCATGCGCACCTCGAATATTGCCGGGGCGTGAAGAACCCGATCGGCCTGAAATGCGGCCCCTCGCTGTCGGCGGATGGGCTGCTGAAGCTGATCGACAGTCTCAACCCGGACAACGAGGCCGGCCGCCTGACGCTGATCTGCCGCTTCGGCGCCGACAAGGTGGGCGACCATCTCCCCGCCCTCGTCCGCGCCGTCAAGGCGGCCGGGCGCAGCGTCGTCTGGTCCTGCGATCCGATGCACGGCAACACCATCTCGGCCGCCGGCGGCTACAAGACCCGGCCGTTCGAGCGCGTGCTTCAGGAGGTGCGCAACTTCTTCCAGATCCACGAGGCCGAGGGCACCTATGCCGGCGGCGTCCATCTGGAAATGACCGGCAAGAACGTCACCGAATGCACCGGCGGCGCCCGCGCGCTGACCGAGGCCTCGCTGGCCGACCGCTATGACACCCAGTGCGATCCGCGCCTCAACGCCGAGCAGTCGATCGAGATGGCCTTCCTGATCGCCGACCTGCTGAACCACGAGCGCCAGGTGCGCCAGCCCGCACGGCCTGCGGTCGCGGCGGAATAGGCAGGACGGCCCCGGAACGGTTGCGATGGCCGGGCGCCTTGCGTCCGGCCATTGTCGTTTGCGCAGCATTCCGGCGGTGACGTTTCGTTAACCGGACTTCTTGCCGGTCCGTTAAAATCTTCGCGCTAATTTGACCGAACATCCGGCCTGATGGTTCTGGGAGCTACACCAGAGAGAGCCGTCGCCGGAGCCTTTTCTAGGGGAGCATGGTGCCAACGCGTGCCATGCCTTGGGGCGGAAGGCCCGGCAGGACGCAACCTCGCCTGCCGGGCTTTTCTCTGCCTGCCTGCCGCGACAGGATGAACAAACTCCGACGCTTTCTGACAGCCCTGTTCAGGAATGGGACACCTCGCGCCCGCTAGGCTGCCCCCATCGTGATCTTGGGGGCGCGGCCTGCCCGCGCCGGAGGAGGATAACGCCATGTCCAGCCTGTCGAAATCGGTGAAAGCCGCCCTTGCCCTCACTCTGGCCGGCCTGACGCTGGCCGCCAGCGTCGACAGCGCCGAGGCCCGCTGGCGCGGCGGTGGCGGGGGCTGGCGCGCGGGCGGCTGGGGCGGCGGCGTGGTCCGCCATCATCGCGGCTGGCGCGGCGGTCCGGCGGTTGCGGCGGGCGTATTCGGCCTTGCCGCCGGTGCCATCGCGGCCGGCGCGGCCAGTTCGGCCTATGCGGCCCCGGTCTACACCTATCCCGAGCCGGTCTATGACGAGGACCCGGCATACTCGGCCTATTATGCGCCGGGGTATTATCGCCCGGTCTATCGCCGCCCTGTTGCGGCCGAGCCGATCTGCACCATCCGGCGCAAGCGCGTCTGGCTGAGCGCCAACACCTACACCTTCCGGCGGGTTACCACCTGCCGCTGAGGCCGCATCACGGCGTCCGCGCAAACCGATCCTGCGCGGACGCCCATCGCAATTTGGCCTGCCAAAGCCTAGATCTCGGGTCAACACATCCGTACCGGAGACCCGACGATGACCCCGCTGCCCACCCTGTTCGTCTCGCACGGCGCGCCCAATCTGGTGCTGCACGCCACCGAGGCCCACAAGTTTCTGGCCAATTTCGGCGCGAAATTGCCGCGTCCCAAGGCCATTCTGGTCGTTTCCGCCCATTTCATGACCGCCGAGCCCGCCCTCAGCGCCGATGCCCGCCCGGGCACGATCTATGATTTCGGCGGCTTCGAGCCCGAGCTCTACCAGCTCACCTACACCGCGCCGGGAGCGCCCGATCTGGCGGCGGAGTGCGCTGGCATTCTTGCAAGCCATGGCCTGCCGGCCCGTGCCGTCGCCAATCGCGGCTTCGACCACGGCACCTGGGTGCCGCTCATGCTGATGTACCCGGAGGCGGAGATTCCGGTGCTCCAGCTCTCGGTGCAGCCCAAGGCCGGCCCGGCCCACCATCTGGCGCTCGGTGCGGCGCTGGCCGACCTGGCGGGGCAGGGCATCCTGGTGATCGGCTCGGGCGCGCTGACCCACAACCTGCACGAGGTGTTTTCCGGCCGCCATGCGCCCGACGGGCCGGCGCCCGACTGGGTGAGGCAGTTCGGCGAATGGATGCGCGAGGCGGTGGAACGCGACGACCGCGACGCCCTGCTCAACTACCGCAAGGCCGCGCCCTATGCGGTTGAAAACCACCCGACCGAGGAGCACCTGCTGCCGCTGTTCGCCGCCATGGGCGCGGCGGGCGGGCGCCCCGGCCGTCGGCTGCACACCAGCGCCGAATACGGCGTGTTGATGATGGATGTCTACGCCTTCGGCGCGCCCGACGATCTCGCGGCCTGAGCCCCGCTGAACATGGATACGGCCCGCACAAGGGCGGGCCGCTTTCCATACGCGAGGCCAGGTTTGGAAATCAGGTGATCACGTTAAAACTTGGTGCCGATGCCGGCTTTGACCGTATGCAGGCCGATGTTGGTGCTGTTGAAGCCGCCAAGACCGACATATTCGTAGCTGGCGCGGCCGAAGATGTTGTCGGTGAAGGCGACATCGAGACCGCCGCCGAAGGCATAGCCCCAGGAGAAGGCGGAACTGGTCGAGCGCGAATAGCTGCGCGTCGTGCTGCCCAGATCGATGCGGGTGTAGCCGGTGATCGCGCCGGAGACCGGGTCGATGATCGGCTGGAGCTGGTAGGCGGCGGCACTGCCGGTGACACCCGAGCGGGTGTTGGGGTTGCCCATCGCGATGCCGAAGGTCAGGTAGGGCATGAAGCGGTCGTAGGCGACGCCGAAGCGGGCGCGCATCACGCCGTAATCGCGCACCGTGGTCTTGCTGTTGGCGCCGGTGAAGACCACGTCCCACAGGTTGCCCGAGGCGCCGGTCAGCGTGCGGCCGATATCGGTGCTCATCGCTGTGCGGGCATTGGCACCGGTGCGGTTGTATTCAACTTCGGCGCCGACCACCACATCGTCCCACTGGGTGTTGTAGCCGCCGAACACCGACCACATCGTGCCGCGGGCCGTGCTCTTCTGCAGGTGCAGCAGGTCATAGGCCTGCTGGGTGATTTCGAGATTGGGCAGGACCTGATCGACCATCCGGCTGCTGCCGCGCGTCGGGTCGACGCGGCCGTTGCCATAGCCGAAGGCGGCGCCGAGATAGAAGCCGCTCCAGTCGTAGGAAGCGGACTTCGGCACGGGCTGATAGGCCGGCTCGGGAATCGGCCCACGCAGGTAATCCGCCGCCTGGGCGCCGGTGACAAGCAGGGCGGAGAGCGCAAGACCACCAACCATACGCATGGAACTTCTCCTGACACGGACGGCCAAATCATGCCGCCAACCTGTCTGGACAGTAAAAAAGTAACCTTACTTCCCGGTTAATGCGGAAATGAAAATAGCGTCCCGTTTTCAATCAGTTAGAGCGAAAGGGCGTTCATACATCGGTAACGATTGGCCGCGCCCGCCCGCCCCCGTCATCGGGCCTGTTCATTCCGGCGCGAAAATGCCGTAAGTCTTCTGCCATGATGACCCGTGCCACTGCGTCGCGCCGCGACGACCTCGTTCTCGCCCTCGCCCAGCTGAACCCCACGGTCGGCGATATCGCCGGCAATGCCGCGAAAATCCGCGCCGCGCGGGCGGAAGCGGCCGGGCAGGGGGCGGATATCCTCATGCTGCCCGAACTCTTCCTGGCCGGCTATCCGACCGAGGATCTGGTGCTCAAGCCGGCCTTCGTCGATGCCTGCCGGGCCGAACTGGAGCGCCTCGCCCGCGAGACGGCGGATGGGGGGCCGGCGGTGCTGGTCGGCCTGCCCTGGGCCGAGGGCGACAGGCTCTACAACGCCTATGCCGCGCTCGACGGCGGGCGAATCGCCGGCGTGCGCTTCAAGGTCGATCTGCCCAACTACGGCGTCTTCGACGAAAAGCGCGTCTTCGATGTCGGCCCGATGCCCGGTCCGCTGGCGCTGCGCGGCGTGCGGCTCGGCCTGCCGATCTGCGAGGACATCTGGGGCGGCGAGGTGGTCGAATGCCTCGGCGAGACCGGGGCGGAGATGCTTCTGGTGCCCAACGGCTCGCCCTACTGGCGCGGCAAGACCGACGAGCGGCTGAACGTCGCCGCCGCCCGCGTCACCGAGAGCGGCCTGCCGCTGGTCTACCTCAACCAGACCTCGGGACAGGACGAACTGGTCTTCGACGGCGCCTCCTTCGGCCTCAATGCCGATTGCTCGCTGGCGTTCCAGATGGATGCCTTCACCGAGGAGGTGGCGATCACCCGCTGGCGCAAGGACAAGGGCAGCTGGCACTGCGTTGCCGGGCCGAAGGTGACGGTGATCGAGGGCGAGGAGGCCGACTATGCCGCCTGCGTGCTGGGCCTGAGGGACTATGTCGACAAGAACCGCTTCCCCGGCGTCGTGCTGGGCCTGTCGGGCGGCATCGATTCGGCCATCTGCGCCGCGATGGCGGTGGATGCGCTGGGGCCCGAGCGCGTCCACTGCATCATGATGCCCTATCGCTTCACCTCGATGGACAGCCTCAAGGACGCCGAGGCCTGTGCCAGGGCGCTGGGCGTGCGCTACGATGTGGCGCCCATCGCCCCGGCGGTCGAAGGTTTCGAGGAGATTCTGGCGCCGCTGTTCGCCGGCCGCGCCCGCGACATCACCGAGGAAAACCTGCAAAGCCGGGCCCGCGGCACGCTGCTGATGGCGGTTTCCAACAAGTTCGGCGCGATGGTGGTGACCACCGGCAACAAGTCCGAGATGTCGGTGGGCTATGCCACCATCTACGGCGACATGAACGGCGGCTTCAACCCGATCAAGGACCTCTACAAGATGGAGGTCTATCGCCTCTCCGCCCTGCGCAACCGCTGGAAGCCCGCCGGCGCCAAGGGGCCGGACGGCGAGGTGATCCCGGTCAACATCATCACCAAGGCCCCCACGGCCGAACTGCGCGAGAACCAGAAGGATCAGGACAGCCTGCCGCCCTACGAGGTGCTGGATGCGATCCTCGAAATGCTGGTGGAAAAGGAGATGCGCGTCGCCGAGGTGGTGGCCGGCGGCTATGATCCCGACACCGTGAAAAAGGTGGAGCGCCTGCTCTACATCGCCGAATACAAGCGCCGGCAGGCCGCGCCGGGCGTCAAGGTGACGCGCAAGAATTTTGGCCGCGACCGCCGCTATCCGATCGTCAACCGCTTCCGCGACCCCGGTCTTGGCCCGCACCTGCCGGATGCTGCGATCAGCCCCGAGGTGGCCACCGGCAGCCTCGAAGGCCTCGACTTCTGAGGGGGAGGGCGGCGCGCCCCGCCCCTACTTCATCAGCAGGTACAGGGTGATGATCGGGAAGGCGATGATCAGCCCGACCCGGAAGAACTCGGCGATCAGGAACGGAATCACGCCCCGGAAGGTGTCCATCATCGACACGTCCTTGGCGATGGTATGGATCACATAGACGTTGAGCCCGACGGGGGGATGGATCAGCCCCAGTTCCACCACGATCAGCGACAGGATGCCGAACCAGATCGCCGTATGCTCCGGCGTCAGGCCGAAATCGAGGCCCATCACCATCGGGAAGAAGATCGGGATGGTGAGCAGGATCATGCTCAGGCTGTCCATCAGGCAGCCGAGCAGGATGTAGAGCAGCACGATCACCGCCATGATGAGGTAGGGCGACACGCCGAGGCCCGCCACCCATTGCGCCATCACCTGCGGCATCTGTGTACGGGCGAGGAAGGCGTTGTAGATTTCAGCGCCCAGCAGGATCAGGAAGATCATGCCGGTCTGCTCCGCCGTGGCCCGCACCGGCCGCACCAGATCGCGGATCTTCAGCCCGCCCACCGTCAGCGCCGCGATGGTGGCGCAGAGCGCCCCGATCGCCGCGCCTTCCGTCGGCGTGAACATGCTGCGGCCGAAGAAGAAATCGCCGTTCATGCCGATGAACACGACGATGAAGATCAGCAGCACCGGCCAGGTCTCGATCATCATGCCCAGCCGCTCCCGCAACGGCGGCGCCGGCGTGGCCGGGCCGGCGGCCGGGTTGAGCATGACGTAGACGCGGATGGCCAGCATGAAGCCGATGACCGCCAGGATCGCCGGAATCACCGCGGCGAGGAACAGTTTTGCGATGTTCTGCTCGGTCAGCAGCGCATAGATCACCAGCGGCACCGAGGGTGGGACAAGAATGCCGAGCGTGCCCCCTGCCGCCAGCGACCCCGTCGCCAGCGCGCCGGAATAGCCGTACTTGCGCATCTCCGGCATCGCCACCTGACCCATCGTCGCTGCCGTCGCCAGCGACGAGCCGCAGATCGTGCCGAAGGCGGCGCAGGCGATCACCGCCGCCATGGCCATGCCGCCCTTCAGGTGCCCGATCAGCGCGTTGGCGCCGCGAAACAGCCGCGCCGACAGCCCCGAGCCCGAGGCCACCTGTCCCATCAGCAGGAACATCGGGATGACCGAGAACGAATAGTTGCCAAACGTCTCGTAGGGCGTCGACTTGAGGAAGGCAAGGAACGGCCGGACGCCGTCGATCAGGATATAGCCGCCGGCGCCCACCGCCAGCATCGCCACGGCGATCGGCACGCGCAGGGCCAGCAGCACCAGCAGCACGAGGAAGCTTGTCAGCCCGAGGGAAAAATTCGACATGGCCTAATGGTCTCCGGTCGGCAGCGGGCCGATCTGCCGGTCGAGCCGGATTTCCTGAACACTGCGCGCCACGGTGTAGAGCGTGGTTGCCACCAGCAGCACCGCCGAGGCGAGGCAGACCAGATAGGGCCAGCTCTCGGGAATGCGCAGGATGGTGGTCGTGTCGCCATGCGCGAACTTGTCCAGCATCCCCAGCATCAGCTGCCAGGCGATGGCGCAGACCAGCGCAAGGAACAGCAGGTTCGCCAGAAGGTCGAGGAACGAGCGCGTCTTCAGCGCCATCGACTTGGTGAAGAAATCGACGAAGACATTGCCGCGCCGCAACTGACACAGCGGCAGGAAGGAAAAGATCGCGGTGGCGCAGCCGATCTGCACGATCTCGCTGTCGCCGGCGATGCCGCTGACTGGCAGCCAGCGGCTCAGCCCGCGCCCGATCACCGAGGCGCTCTCGATCAGCATGATCGCCACCAGCACGAAGCCGCCGGCCACCGAGACGGCGACGCTCAGCCGTTCCAGCAGCGTGCCGACCGGGCCATGGGGCAGGCTGCCCCGGACAGTCGTGATGGACATGGCTCCCCCGCTCTCGGGATAGGGATGCGTGGAAAGCCGGCCCGGCCGGCTCTCCACGGGTTTTGCGGTCCTGCGGTTGTGCCGGTCAGGGCGCGTATTTCGCCATCAGCTCCTGCGCGGTCTTCAACAGCTCGGCGCCGTTGTCGCCGGCCTTGGTGCGCGCCTCGACCCAGGCATCGATCACCGGCTTGGAGGCGGTCTTCCAGCCTTCGAGGTCGGCGCCGCTGATCTTGTGCACCGGCATCTTGGATTTCTCCACCGCCTCGAAGCCGATCTTGTCCCAGTCGTCGAAGCCCTTGCCGATCTGGCGCGACAGCGCGGCGCCGGAATTGTCGTCGATCACCTTCTTCATGTCCGCCGGCAGGGCGTCATATTTCGCCTTGTTCATCGTGAACAGGAAAACGATGGTGTAGAGCGAGCGGTTGCCCTCGAAGGAACTGACATTGTTGGTCAGTTCGTTCAGCTTCAGCGCCGGCACGATCTCGTAGGGCATCACCACGCCGTCCACCACGCCCTTGGCCAGCGCCTCGGGCACGCCCGGGGCGGGGATCGCCTGCGGCAGCGCGCCGATGTTCTGGAGCGTGTCGTTGATCGGCCGCGAGGGCACGCGGATCTTCAGCCCCTTCATGTCGCCGGTCGACTTGATCACCCGGTCCTTGGAATAGATGTTGCCCTTGCCGTGGGCGAACACCGCCAGAACCTTGACGTCCTTGAGTTCGTTCACCGAGTACTTCTGGTAATACTCCCAGATCGCCTGGCTCGACTGCTCGCCGGTGCCGGAGGAGACGAACGGCAGTTCGAACACCTCAAGCCGCGGGAACCGGCCCGGCGTGTTGCCGGCCAGCGTCCAGACGATGTCGACGATGCCGTCCTTGGATTGGTCGAACAGCTGCGGCGGCCGGCCGCCGAGCTGCATCGAGGGATAGACATCGACCTTGATCCGGCCACCCGAATCCTTGCCGATCTTCTCGGCCCAGGGCGCCAGCCAGAACTTGTGGGCGTTCGCCTGGGCCGCGAGGAAGTGGTGCAGGCGCAAGGTCAGCGTTTCCTGGGCCGTGGCGCCGGTGGACAACAGGGCCGGTGCGGCCAGCGCGACGCCGGTGGCGGCAAGCAGGGTGCGGCGGGTGAATGTCATGGTGTCCCTCCCAGGAACTGGTGCGAGTCAAGCCCGTTCTCCCGACGGGTTGATTGAGATCAAGCCTAGTGCGCGCCGGTTCCCTCCGTCAATCACCCTCGCACGGCAAACCCGGGTTCCGCAGCGCCGCGAATTTGACGCGCGGGCCGAAAAGCGCCATCACGCGGGGCATGTTCACCGTTCGCTTCGCCCCTTCGCCCACGGGTTACCTGCACATCGGCAATGCCCGGATTGCGCTGTGGAATTACCTTCTGGCCCGCACCATCGGCGGCCGCTTCATCCTGCGCCTCGACGACACCGACACCGAGCGCTCGAAGGAGGAATACGCCGAGGCGCTGAAGGAGGATCTGTCCTGGCTCGGCGTGCGCTGGGATGCGCTGGAGCGCCAGTCGCTGCGGGTGGCGCGCTATGTCGAGATTCTCGAACGGATGAAGCAGAGTGGCCTGATCTACCCGGCCTATGAAACGCCAGAGGAACTTGACCGCAAGCGCAAGCGCCAGCAGGCGCGCGGCCTGCCGCCGGTCTACGATCGCGCCTCGCTCAGGCTGACCGTCGAGGAGCGTGCCGCGCTGGAGGCGATGGGCCGCGCCCCGCACTGGCGCTTCAGGCTCTCCGGCAACCGGGTGGAGTGGCGCGACGGGGTGCGCGGCGATTGCCATATCGAAACCGCCTCGCTGTCCGATCCGGTGCTGGTGCGGGCCGATGGCACCGTGCTCTACACCTTCGCCTCGGTGGTCGACGATCACGACATGGGCGTTACCGACATCATTCGCGGCGAGGACCATGTTGCCAACACCGCCGTGCAGATCGAGATTTTCCGGGCGCTGGGCGGCGAGCCGCCGCATTTCGCCCATATCAACCTGATCACCGCCGCCTCGGGCGAGGCGATGTCCAAGCGCACCGGCGCGCTGTCGATCCGTTCGTTCCGCGCCATGGGGGCCGATCCGCTGGCGGTGGCGACCGTGGCGGCGCTGACCGGCACCAGTGAATCGGTGCAGCCCTTCGCCTCGATGGACGATCTGGCCGCAAGGGCCGATCTCGCCAAGATTTCCCGCGCCCTGACCCGCTTCGATCCCGAAGAGATCATGCAGCTCTCGGCCCGCATTCTGCATGGCCGGCCGTTCGAGGCGGTTCGCGAGGCGCTGGCCGCGCAGGGCATCGCGGGGCCGAAGGCCGAGGCGTTCTGGCTGGCGGTGCGGCCGAATTTGCAGGCGGTCGACGAGGCGCTGAGCTGGTGGCATGTCGTCAACGGCCCGATCGCCCCGCATGTGCGGCCCGACCCGGAGCTGATCGAGGCGGCGCGCGGGCTGCTGCCGCCCGAGCCGTGGGATGAAAGCACCTGGGGCCAGTGGAGCGAGGCGGTGAAACAGGCGACCGGCCGCAAGGGCAGGGCGCTGTTCATGCCGCTGCGGCTGGCCCTCACCGGCCTCGATCACGGGCCGGAACTGAAGCTGCTGCTGCCGCTGATCGGCCGCGCCGAGGTCAGTGCAAGGTTTGCCTGATCGAGCCGGTGGCGTCTGGGTCGATCTTCAGGAACCTGGCGGTTCGCCCGCCTGATTCGCCGAACAGCGCCCTGAGCAGATCGGTCTGCGTGTCGAGCGTGTTGGACGCCAGCGGTTTGGCAACCTCTGCCCTGTCGAGCGGATGCAGCGGTTCGCGGCCGCCGGCAGGCGGCTCGAAATCCGCCGGCAGCTTCGGGCCGATCGCCTTGTCGTCGGTCACCACGATGTCGGACTTGCCATGCTTGACCAGCGTGTCGGCCTGTTGCAGCACGCGGCCCCAGGTCTGCTCCGCCGATTTGCAGAAACAGGCGGAATCGCGCTCCTTGCGATACTTGAAGGCGGTGCCCAGCGCCGTATAGCGGGTGCCCCGCGCCGTGGCGGCGGTGGTCAGGTCGGCGCCGCGCTGCATGAAATAGACCTCAGTCTTCGCCCCCGGGCAGGAGGCCTGACAGGCCTCGTCATAGCGGTCGTTGCCCTTGGCGCCTTCGTAGTTCACCGGGAAGAAGAAGCCGTCGCACAGGCGCACGCAGACCGGCTGGCTGCCGCCGCCGCGGAACGGCCCGGTGTAGCTGGCGGCGGCGCGCGGCGAGGGATCGATGAACGAGGCATAGACCTCGGCCTTGTCCTTCGGCGCCTTTCTGGCTGCCTTGCGTGCCGGCGCGGCGCGTTTGCCCGGCTCGCTCGTTGCCGCCTTCACCGGCGCGAACGGCGCACTGCGCGCGGCCGGCGCCGCCGGCATCAGGCTGGTCGGCGTTTCGACAACGGCCTTGCGGCCGAACAGCACATCGAAAATGCTGCGTGGCCGCACGGTTTCTGCCATGGCCGTCGTACTGACAGCCACTGTCGCGGCCAAGACCGCAAGACGGACGATACGCATGTCCGCAAAATCCCCAATACCCTCGCGCGTCCCTTCGCGCCGGATCAGTGAACGGGGTGGGGAGTAAAGAATCCGGCGAAAATCGCCGCGCCGCGCCTGTCAGGCCCGGCTTCCTTGATCCTATGCCTAACGGAGGGTTAGCGCAGCGGCGGCGGTGCGGGGGGCGGCGGCTGGGGCGGGCGGACCGCGCCCCGGCCTGGTGCAACCACCCGGATGCCGGGCCGCTCCTCATCCACGGCGACGCCGCTGCGCTCCACGCCGGCCTCGACGAAGCGTGGCGCGGCCGGGTCGGGGCGTGCCGGTTCGGCCTGCGGCGCCGGCTCCTTGACGCCGCGCAGCCCGCGCCCCGGCGGCGTCGGCCGCGCCATCTGGAGCGAGGTCTCGTCGGTGACGGTGATCGTCCCCTTTTCGCGGATCAGCGCTTCAGCCTTCTGCAACACGCTGCCCCAGGTCTGCTGCGGCGCCTTGCAGGAGCAGGCGGGATCGTAGGACTTGCGATAGCTGAAGGCGGTCGGCAGGGCGGTGTAGCGCGACCCTTCCCCGCTCGCGGCGGTTTCGAGATCCGCCCCCGCACTCATCCAGTAGACGCGCGTCTCCGCGCCGGGGCAGGAGGCGGCACAGAGGTCCTCGTGCTGCTCCTCGGCGCCGCGATAGTTGATCGGGAAGAAGAAGCCGTCGCAGGTGCGCACGCAGATCGGCAGGCTGCCGCCATAGCGCACCCGGCGTGCCGCCTCGGCCTCCTTGCGGCGCTCGTCCTCGGGGGTCATGGGCGGCGCGCCCAGATCCTCGGGCGTCGCATAACGCGGTGCATCGCGCCGGCCGAACAGCGCCTCAAGGAAGGTCATGCCCGGCTCGCGCTGCACCGGCGCGGCCTGCGGCTCGCCCTGCGGCGCCACCACCATGCGCTGACGCGGGCCGCTGGGAGCCCGGCAGTTGTTGGCGTCATAGCTGGCCATCAGCCGCATCCGCCGGCCGCCGCCATCGCCGCCGGCCGCCGCGTCGGCCTGGGCGATCCGGCCCTGAAGCGCGCCGGCCTGTGCGCGCAACCCGCCACACTCCGGCGGCGGGGGTGGGCCGAACAGCACGAATCCGCGATTGCAGCCGAGCGCCGCCATGCGCGACTGGACCTGTCCCAGTTGCGCCCGGGCCTGCGCCGCCTGCCGGGCCTGCGCCGCGCCGCCGCCCGAGGGCAGCGCCGCCAGCTCCGCCGCGATCTGCTGGCAGACCGCCGATTGCGCCGCCGCGCAGGCCGCCCACAGGCAAAGGCCCGCCGCCAGCGCGAGCGCCGCGCCGAGGTGAGCCTTGACCGTAGCTTTGGGCATGAGGCGCCTGTCCCCTCACGGCCGCGATCCAGCCGTTACCAAACCATGAACAGTCATGGTTAGTGCAGGATTAACGACGCATTGTGAAGAGACTGGGGCGGGATTTCCCGCCCCGTCCCCTTGCGATGCTCAACCGCGAATGGCGCGGAGGATGTAGCTGTCGTAGGAATACTCGCCGACCTGCCACCAGGTGTAGTTTTCCTTGCGGAAGGCGACCATCGAGTCATAGCCCTTCTTGAACAGCGGGTTCTTGGCGCTGGCCTCGGCATAGAACTCGTTGGCGGCCTTGTAGGCGGCGTCGATGGTGGCGATCGGGAAGGCGCGCAGCTTGATGCCCGACTGGATCAGCCGGCTCAGCGCCTGTGAGTTCACGGCGTCGTACTTGGCCAGCATCCAGTTG
>Ga0209573_1002358_pt1 | contig 24399 bp, 24 predicted proteins | sample TNRBio252014_DNA_FD_185870 | JGI IMG/M metagenome (GOLD analysis project Ga0209573, IMG submission 185870) | Wastewater treatment Type I Accumulibacter community from EBPR Bioreactor in Madison, WI, USA - TNR Reactor_6/25/2014_ DNA (SPAdes)... | ecosystem: Engineered > Bioreactor > EBPR >... | reverse complement strand
CTTTAATCATGTCCATTGTCCCGATGAAATTTTCTTTCATTCTCTAGTTAAATCCTCACCTTTTGCGGATAACATTACGCATGACTTTAGCAAAAGTTGTGATATTGACGCATATTTTGCTATGAATGACCATGGATGCCACTACATAGACTGGAGTGCTGGTGGCTCACACCCGAAGATCCTTGATATAACTGATTTACAACACATCAAACAAACAAAAACTTTGTTTGCTCGGAAGTTTGATGAGAAAAAATCCAGCGATTTGTTAGAAAGAATCGAGCGAAATATCCTTATGTCTGTGCAAAAATAGTATTGTTATTAAATAATGATTCTGTCAATCGTAATCTGTACACGCAACCGAGCCGCACAGCTTGGCCCCTGCCTCAACGCCATATCAGCGATGCATCGACCAGATGGCTTCGAGTTGATTGTGGTCGATAATGCCTCCACCGACCACACGGCAACGGTCATTCGGGACTTTGCGGATGAAGCTGACTACCCGGTCAAACTCGCCTTTGAACCCAACCCTGGTCTCGGCAACGCCCGCAACTGTGGCTGGCGACACGCCCAGGGAGAGATCGTCGCGTTTACCGACGACGACTGCTATGTTGACCGCAATTTTGCCCATGCCATACTCGCCATCTTCCAGTCCAATGACTCACTCGGATTCCTCGGTGGACGTATCCTGCTTCATGATCCCTCCGACCTGCGGATGACTATCCAGGAATCCACCAAAAGACAGGAATTTCCCCCAGGTAAACTGATTCCCGCCGGCGCGATCCAAGGCGCAAACTTTGCTTTCCGGCGACGCGCACTGGGAGCAGCCGGCGGCTTCGACCCCCTGTTAGGCGCCGGCACCCCATTCCCCTCCGAAGACGTTGAGATGGTCAGTCGACTCAGCACGCTGGGCTGGCCAGGTATCTACACCCCTGAACCCGTCGTCTATCACCATCACGGACGAAAAACCGACGACGACGCATACAAGCTGATAAAGGGTTATGATCTGGGGCGTGGCGCATACTACATGGCCATGATGCTCAATTCAGGTCTACGCCTTCAAACCTTGCGCTTCTGGTTCTGGAAAATCCGGCATCAGGAATTCATACGAAGTCAACGCGAAATCCGGGGAGGGCTCGGTTATCTCGGGCAACGCCTCCGGCAGGGCTAGCGTCAATCTCTCTAATCAACAGCTTGTTATCTGAACACAAACTCTATCCAGATCTTGGCCTTCCAGGTCAACTGCTCGGTTACCCGAACCGGCTCCGATCCTGCCATTCGTCTTCCATCACGGCGAATGGGGCCGTTTGGCCCGTTCCGGCGTTTTCCCGGCCGTTTCACCCTAAGCGACGCGCACCGCGCCCTCTACAACTCCTACCCGACTTCGCCTATCTACTCTGCGACCTCAACGCTTGATAATCGCTGGTTGAACCCATGCTGACCATGCAAGGTTTTCTCGAAACCCTGTACAGCGCCCGCACCGGCCGCTTGCTCGAACTTACAGTCCGCCTGTTCGGCAAACATAACAGCGCCCGCATGGTCCATGCCGTGATAAACTATTTGTACCACTTCACTCCCTTAGCCCCGAACACGGTCGCCGCGAAGGCGTCGTTGAAGGCAAACTGCTTCTTAACTGCGAGCCAGCGCGATCTGCGGTGGTCGAATCGATCCTAATAATGTCACCTTTAATGTCATGATTAACGCAGCAAGGCCAGATATCAGCGTCGTAATCTGCTCCCACAATCCCCGCAAGGATTTTTTAAGGCGAACCTTAGATGCCTTAAAAAGCCAGTCGCTGGAAATAAAACGGTGGGAATTATTACTGGTTGATAATGCTTCAATAGCACCGTTATCCCATGAATGGGATCTCTCCTGGCACCCGTTTGGCAGACATATCGTCGAACCAAAGTTGGGGCTTACCAATGCGCGTATTTGTGGTATCAATGCCGCATGTGCGCCACTATTGGTTTTCCTTGACGATGATAACGTCGCAAACCCGGATTACCTTGCGCTTGCCGCCGATATCTGTTTGCGTCAGCCGCTCGTCGGCGTCTTTGGGGCGGGGAAAATTGAACCCGATTTCGAACAGGCCCCAGCTCCCGAACTGACCCCTTACCTGCGGTTCCTCGCACTGCGCACCTTGGAAGATTCGGTGATCAAGCAAGACCCTTCACGGGGACCAGTGCCTTGGGGCGCGGGATTATGCGTGCGGACAGAAGTGGCCAACGAATATGCGCGCATAGTTCCACATTGCCCGATTCGCGCAGCCCTTGGCCGTAAGGGAGCAAACCTTTCATCCGGGGAGGATGATGAGTTTTCGTGGATAGCCCGTGATCTAGGATTCAGTCATGGGATGTTCACAGAGCTGCAAATTCTTCACCTCATCGACCAGGGTCGTGTGCAGGCACCCTATCTTGAGAAGATCATACAGGGTAACGGTTATTCCTGCGCCATGCTCGCCAGTTTGCACGGGTTAGCAGGGCAGAATCCGTTTGCCGTCCCGTCGTTGGAGAACGGCCTTCGCCTCATGGGGCAGATACGAATACGCAAGGCGCTCTCGGAGTTTATAAACTGGATCCGCTATTATCGTTTCCACTCATCACTTGACCGCCGACTCACGCAAGCCCGTGCAACTGGATGGCGACAGGGTTTGGACGATTATGCGAAAGCGTCGGCCACACCCAGGACACAACTGACAGATCCATGAACAACTTCCCAGTTGAGTCATCTCCAATTGTCTCGATGATCATTCCCGTCTATCAAGGGGAAGCATTTATCATCGAAGCGCTGCGTTCAGTCACCGTACAGACCTTTCGCAATATTGAAATCGTCGCGATCAACGACGGTTCCACCGACGCCACGCAAGAACTCCTGATGGAGTACGCCAGGCAGGAACCTCGGCTTCACATCATTAACCTGCCCACGAACGTTGGGGTCCACAGGGCGCGAGCGCATGGCGTAATGGCTGCCCGTGGTAAGATTCTTGGTTTTTTAGATGGGGACGACTGGATTCACCCAGAGGCCATCGAACGCATGGTGTCTGCTTTGGAAGAGAACGATGCAGACATCGTGGTTTGTAGCGTTCAATTCAGCGCTCTCGACGGCGGGCTTGGCGCACATAAAGTGAAATTTACCCACGAGGAGGTGGTGGATACTGAAATCTTGCGCCGCTTCTGTACACTGAGCTTTGGCACTGGCTCTTTGTGGAACAAATTTTATCGCAGGGAGGTTTTAGAATCATTTGCAATACATGATTTTGGTGAAATCGTACCGATTAACGAAGATTATATTGTTAATTTTGGAGCTTTTTTCGCTGCCAAGCGCGTTTGTTTACTTCCTGATTCACTCTATTTCTATCGACAACATTCATATAGCGTTACTGCTTCCGCAGACAGGGCAAGAGCTTTTGTACGCATGTTGAGGGCGTATGTTCTCTGTCTTGAAGCCTATTCTCATCATGGCGTAGAAATAAAGAAACTTATCGACTTGCTTTACGCCACCCAACTTCGTTTTGATGTCTATCAAGTAGAGGATTGCAATGAGTTAGATGAGTTCACCGATCACATCGCAGAATCGTTACGGCGTCTGGCAGATATTCATCCCACTGCTGTTTATAATCTATGCCATTTATTTGATGTTCCTCATTACAAATCACAAGTCACTCAAAAATTCAAGATCATTAGTTTAATGCGTAGCGCTTATCGTCGCATACAGTCTTTTTTTCGAGGATGAAAACTTCAGTATGGCAATTGGAGTAACCATAGAGATAACGGAGGTTCGCAAAAATATTTTTAAGATTGGAAAAACGCATGAACGATATCGTCATCAGTTTCTTTACCAATTACTACGAATTTTTATTTATTAGTATATACCTAAATACAGAGCGCTACTTAGATCAACTTCAATCTGCTGCAACGGAGGATGCTGGACGGCATGACTGGTGTAAAAAATTCGTTATCTAGCCCAACGAAATCATCGCAGCGCCGCTTGCGAATTGGTATCGTTGCGACCGAATTCCCTCCCATGGTTGGCGGCATGGAGCAACATGCGTATGGATTGGCTAAGGCGCTTTCCGAGACTGACGACATTCATTTATTTACCCATATTCGCAATGCAGCGGCGGCTGAGTTTGCGCCATTCCCGATTCATCCAGTGCTTGTGTGCGATCTCTGGGAAGACGTCAAAAAGTTGTCCCAAGAGAGAGTTGATCTGTGGCTCACACTGAATGCTGGCTACTCCTCACTAACAAAGTTTTTGCTAGATCCCGTTTATGCCTACTGCCATGGCAACGATTTTCTTAGTCCATGGATTCGGCAATCCAGGGTCGACGCGACCCTACAGAAAAAAATGGGCCAAACCCCTTACTTATGGCGGTTCGCTCCGTGGCTGTCGAAGCAACTTGTCCACAAGCGGTTGTTCCGTAGCCTTTCAAAAGCGCGCATTATTTTTGTCAATAGTCATTATACAAACGGTGCCTTGCTTCAGGTATTTCCTCGACTTGAGCGGCCAATCATCGTTAGCAATCCGGGCGTAAATGATCATTTCTTTGCAGACCAGAGACCTTCGCAAGTTAGTCCTGAAACCGATCCAAAAACCCTACGCCTGCTCACCGTTGCCCGACTCTCCTCAGCAGCCCCTAAAAAGAACGTAGAGAATGTCGTACATGCCATCGCTCTTCTTAAACACGAAATTCTGATTGACTACAAAGTTATCGGCGACGGTAATCGCCGTTTGGAATTGCAAGCACTTTCGCACTCGTTGGGGCTTGATGATTGTGTCTCGTTCCTTGGAAATGTACCTAATCAGCAGATTCCCAAATTCATCGATAAAGCCGATTTGTTTGTGCTTGCATCATGGGCTAGTAAAGTCGATGTCGAAAGCTTTGGTATCGTGTATGCGGAGGCGGCGGCGCGGGGCGTGCCCTCGCTCATGTCTCGGATGGGTGGCGCAACGGATGCTGTCGAAGATGGTCGCTCCGGAATCATTATTGACGGAGCTGCACCGCAGGACATCGCGGATGGTATCCGGCGTTTCTGGCAAACCCGAGACAGCTTCAAATCCGATGAGATACGAACTTTCGCTGATCAATTTCGCTGGTCCACTGTCGCTGGAAGGATGCGCCAAGCAATTATTAGCGACCTACCTTTTTGATGAAGGTAGCGTTGACCTCTCACCTTCTGATGCGGCTGATACGAACATTGCCTCGTCTGCGTTTTCTGGCGCGAGTTGCTGATTTATCCATAGCAATAATGACTATTAAAGAGTGGCTTGATATTTCTAATGATCGTAAAGTTCAAATCTATTGCCCGCAATTTGGCTCAACTCGGTTGGGGTTGGGGAATACTCTATCTGGTAGCTCGTGTTTTGACGCGAGTCACCGGTGGTTGGGGGCGACTTGTATGCTACCATTTGGTTGTTCAACCAGTGCCAGAAATGCCAAAAAGTTTATGTGGTTCTTCCAGGCAAAATCCGGTTCGTCGTATTGACGCAACCGATCTCTTGGTAACGCAGTTTCCACGACCACCCCAGGTTATTCTCCAACGGTTCAATGACGAAGCGATCTGTCTGGCGGCAACATCGGGTGAGCGGTTTGCTGGCTTTTTATGGATCACACATGGTGCGTATAATGAAGATGAAGTCCGCTGCCGTTATGAGTTGATTGAGCCTGATCTCAGCGTTTGGGACTTTGATGTCTATGTAGAACCGACTTTTCGCATGGGCCGCACTTTTTCCCGATTGTGGGATGCTGCTAATACCTATATGGCGGAAAAGGGAGTATGTTGGAGCTTTTCGCGGATCTCTGTCTTTAACGCTGGATCGCTGTTGGCCCACACTCGGTTAGGTCTTCGCCGATTGTTCTCAGCCTGTTTTCTGTGTATTGGTAAGATTCAAATTGCTGTCTTCAGTGTGCCGCCTTTTTTTCATATCAGTACTTCGGATCGTTCCCGGCCGATCTTTCGCCTGTCGCCACCAACTTAGGTAATATTCCCTGATCACAGCGAAATTTTGGAGTTCGTGACAATGTATAAAGTTAATCTAATTATTAAAATGATTTTTTTTATTTTTACGTTGCTCCTAGCGTTTCTTTTTATGAAAAATTCTTTCGCATCATCTGATTGTGGAAGTCTTGAAAATCACTACGGCCCATTTGACTATAGTGACCCTAATGTGGACAAGAAAATAGTAGAGCGCCATCACTTCACATTTAAAGTTGAAAATCTAATAGGTGGTCAAACCACTATAAAACTACTAGGTGATTTAGATTATACTTTGCGGGTGTTTCCTAATCATCATCGTGCGCTGAATGCGGTTTCCAGGTATGAAGTTAAGAAAAAACAACAAGCTCAGCGAAGCAACAGACCTTATAATCCTGGATCTGAGGGTGGGTTGACTGCTGAATGTTACTTTGATCGCGCCATACGGTGGCGGCCTAAGGATCCGCAGGTCTACTTGATCTATGGAATTCATTTGCATCGGATTGGGAAACTGGATCGGGCATTAGCAGCTTATAAAGCTTCAGAAAAAATTCAATCTAATCATTCTGAAGTGCAGTATAATCTGGGCCTACTCTATTTTGACATGAAAAAATATGCTTTGGCCAAGGAGCATGCGAAAAAGGCTTATCAACTAGGTTACCCTTTGCCGGGATTAAAGAAGAAATTAGCTAGTGTGGGTCAATGGCCTTGATTGGAGAATATAGAAGGTCTTAAAATGAATGGCTACAATGTATCCATAATTGTTCCAACTTTTAATCGAGCCTGCTATATTGAAGAATGTCTGAATAGCTTGCTCAACCAGACAGTTCCTGCTTGCGAAATTCTGGTCGTCGATGATGGCTCTGAAGATGATACCGCTATTCGGGTTGCTGCCTATGGCGATCAGATTCGCTACATATACAAGGAAAATGGTGGCAAACCGAGTGCGGTAAATTTGGGTCTTTCGCTGATCAAGGGCGATCTGGTTTGGCTTTTTGATGATGATGATGTGGCATTGCCTGACGCCATTGAACACCGGGTCGAGGTTCTGAAACTCAATCCGGATGCAGGATTTGTATATACTCCACACTTTCTCGGAGCAGATGACGAAAACGGACGGATTGTCCGTGGACGGTTCCACAATACGCCGCAATATGCCGCTGATGTGTTTTTCCTTCAACTATTGAAGGGATGTTTTTTTCATCTTGCAACTGCTCTAGTTCGTCGCCAATGCTATCAAAATATCGGCGATTTTGACTCTGCCTTGCTTAGCGGCGAAGATTATGATGTGCAAATTCGACTAGCCCGTATAACTCGATCGGCATTCTGCTCAAATCCAACTTTTATTTTTCGTCAACACGAAGGCGCTCGGGGAGCAAAATCTATTCGCTATGCCGGAACAAAAAGAGATCATATATTTCAGAAATATAACCAGATTCTCGGAAAGAAAGTAAGAGCAGAGTTATCTCTTGGTGAATATCTTGTTCCTCGTCAAACAGGACCGCTGAACTACGAAGCACATCGAGAAGCGCTCTTGAATAGAATGTGTGTAATGGGTAGCAATGGATGCATTCCCGAAATGTTCGAAGATTTACAAGAGGCTCTCGCTTCCATGTCAAGTGAAAGCCCGATTACCGTTGATGAATTGAAGTTAATTGCTGAAGCTATCTGTACGGGTTATGCTTACAATGCTTGTGAATCCATGTGGCGGGAGTGCATGATCATGGCCCGGAATCTCAAAAAAATTCCTTCAGGGAATGCTGCTATTCGGGCATTAGCTACTGGCTTTTTTAGCTTGGCTAAAGGTTATCCTGGCTCTATTCAGCAGCGACTATCAAAGTTAAACAAAGCTGCTCAACTAACTTTTGTATCGTTTCGATGATGTGTGAAAAAGGTGGAGTTATTTTTGACATGGAAAAAGAAAAAGGTTCTTCGAGGGTTTTTGCGGAGTCCTCCAAGCTGGATAGTAGCTACGAAGCTAACCGATTGATCCTTCTGATCTTTAGACAGGATAGAGCTGCTTCACAGCCGAATCGACGGACCAAAGCTTGTTTGTGGGGCCAAGTTCCACAGAAACCCTCGAAAAAACAAGAAAAAATCCTATGAAAATATTGTTTGCAACAGGTCGCCCATTCTTCCCTGATTTATTTGGAGGAGCCGAACGTTCGATGCATGGTCTCCTGTCTGGACTCATTAAGCATGGGCATGACTGCGAAGGGATTGCTATGCACGGTAACTCATTGCAGTCCCGTATCTTCATGCTAAAACGTCTGTTGTCTGGAAAGCGCCTGTACTCATCCCAGGATCAAAGAGCTGGGTTCCCTATTTGGAGAACCCGAAGCTGGCTTTTGCAGGAAGCATTTAATGAAAGAATGCGGAATAATAAACCTGACATTGTTTTAACTCAGCTTGGTAGCGCTGGTGATATAGCAAACTGGTCTTTGCGAAATGGAGTTCGCCCTTTTGTTTTTCTTAGAGATACAGAAGATGTTCCGTTTAACCAAGAAGATACTAAAAATAAAAATATTAAGTTCATCGCAAATTCTTTATTCACTGCATCTTGGGCCAAAGAACACTTTTCGATAAATGCCCCTGTATTATATCCACCTATAGATGTTTCTGCATTACGTCTTTCAAATAGTCCTAGTTATGTAACACTGATAAACCCGGTCAAAGAAAAAGGGCTTGACTTAGCGCTATCAATTGCTAAAAGACTACCGGGTATCCACTTTCTTTTTGTTGAAAGCTGGCCTCTCAGCGATGAGCAAACAAGTTATCTTCACGATAAGTTAAAATACCTAAAAAATGTGACTTTTTGGAAACGTCGTATTAATATTCAGACTGTTTATGATGTCACGAAGGTACTTATTGTTCCATCACTATGGTATGAGCCATTTGGGAGAGTGATTATAGAGGCACAGGCATGTGGAATACCCATTATTGGCCGTGGCGTAGGTGGAATTCCCGAAGCAATTGGTAAAGGTGGCTTAGTCATATCTGAATCAGCAGGCGCCGATGACTGGGCGAAAATCCTCGATAGCTTGCTCAAAGATCGCATTCGAATGGATGAGCTAAGGGAAATAGCTGTTAAGAACGCACATGATGGTGCGTGGAATCCAGTTAAGGTTGTGGATTTATTTGAAAAGTTGATCGGATATCATATGGTTTAATCTCTGCAGGCCTAATTCTTCACAGTTTAAGATTTTTATTAATTCGCTAATATCACAGAACTACCTGAACAGTGAAGCAACAAGATAAACAAAAGCTCGCCATTTTAATGGATCATGCCGAAGGGCCTTGAGGAAAGCTATCCTGGCTAACCTGGTTGATCCACGGTGGAAATGTTCGTACCCATAATCGAAAGCCAGTTTAGCCAATCGCCGGTCAGCTAAGGTCTTCGAAATACTGCTGGAGCCATCTGGCGATGACAAACCCCATTGATCAATTGTGTCTTTGACAACACGATATTCATAATTTTCTGACTTCGGGGTACTGCTGGTAAGACTACCCATCACCGCCCGGTAAAGTGAGTAAACGCCGGTCAGCTTATAAATTGGGTATTTGTGTGATACCCGAAGCCAATAGTGGTAATCTTCACCGTTAATCAGCGTCGTATCAAAAAATCCGACATCCTGGAACACTTCACGACGCATCATTACCGTAGAGGTATGAATGATGCAATCGAGCAGTAATTTTGGATAAATCCATCCTGAACAAAAGGGATCGACCTCATCCGGAATCGGAGTCGCTAATTTTTGCGGTCTGATGTATGCGCCCAATTCATCAGGTTTCCAGACCAACCAGTGGTGAAAGACTAACCCTGATTCTGGATGCTTCTGCAAATAATCCACCTGCGCCGATAACTTACCTGGAAACCAGAAATCATCAGCATCCAGGAAACAAATCAATTCACCATGAGCGTGGCGTAGACCGGTATTCCTCGCCGCTGCTACACCAGCATTCGCTTGTTGAATAATCTGTACCTGTGGCGTCTCGCGCCGGATGATAGCTACCGTGCTATCGCTGGAACCATCATCGATTAACAGGATTTCAATAGGTCTGTAGTCTTGATCGAGCACACTGCGAATGGCCTCAAGTACATATTTTTCGGCATTGTACGCAGGTACGATGACCGACACTAAAGGCGCTTGTGAGGCGTTACTGTCTCTATTCATTCTCAGTAACCGATTGACGACCCGTATAGTGATTTTATTTTGCCTGGCGCTACAAGAACCCTCGAAGCGCCAATTTTGTGCTCCATCATGCAGTACGCATCCACCACCATATCTTTTGAGAACCAGTTAATTGACGAGGAGCGCCTGATGGAATGACAGGCGCATTCACTTCCGGCATCATTTCCCGTTCCGCCCGCCAACGCTGCGCCACTACAAGGGCTGCCATCACATTGTAGGGAAAATCAAAATAAGCCAGACTCAAAAAGGCGCCTCCTGCGGCAAAACCCACCAGGGACACCTGCGCCATTCCACCAAAATGATAGAGCCACCCCACTTCCGCATCGCCTCGCGTACCTTTTCGCAATAAAGCCGCGATACGCCAGGTCATGAACCAAATCATCAAAAACAGAAACAAGCCGATATAGCCATGCTCACCCAGCACCTGAAAATAAATGCTATGCGCCGCCCGTGCAATGCTAGCGTCGAATCGGCTGGCAACCGGATTTGGAGAATAAATCTGGAAGACCTGACTGTAATACATATCGTAGCCAGCGCCCACCACGCGGTCATTGGCAATGTTGATGGCTGTTTGCCAGGCATAAATCCGCCCCATTGCCGATCCATCTTCTTCATAAGTCTGAATAGTCTGCATCCGGTCATGCCACGATTGCGGCATAAAGGTCCAGACTACGCCGGCGAGCAATATCACAGCCAGGGCGTTGACCAATTTGTTCGGCGCCCGCCACCAGAGCACTGCCCCCATCGCGGCAATCGCCAGCAGAGCGCCGCGCGATTGAGTGCCAATTGCAGAAAACGCCGAGAGAACCATCATGACAACCAGTCCGCGCTTGACCCATGGGTATGGCGTCGTCAGCCGCAGGAAATTCATTAGCGGAATCGTCATTATCAGAGCGAGCGCCAGTTCATTATTGCCTTCGATGAAGCCGCCCGGAGGTCCCCAGACCCGTTGAGTTCCGCCACCCTGAATGGTGAAGAGGCCGCCTTTCAATCCATAAAAACCCAGCGACAGAACATTGATCCAGATAAACAGGCGAATATGCTCCCATTTGTAAAGCACTGCTATCGTGACGAAGATCATCAACTGAATTTTCAGCGTCCTGATTAATAGCTGAATCGATTCATCTTGAAAAAACGCAAAGAAAGTTGTCACGAATGTCCAGATGACAAACATTGCCAGAAAGACTACCGGCGCCGGCAGCGCAAGCTTGACCCGATCGCGGGTAGTGAAAAGCCCCAGCAACGTAATCCCGGCAATAGCAGCAGCAATTGGAGCGTTCTGGGTAAAGCCATAAGCCAGTTTGTGCGGGTTCATGATGCTGATCCACGTCCACAGCAGAACGCCGATGAACACATGGCGAAAGACAAAAGGCAGGGTCGAAGCAAGGATGCCTGTGATCAGCAGGTCACGAAACGGCATTCGCAACTCCTGAATGGCTTACCGTTATCGGCGCTTTGCTGACAACATAGCAAAACTTGCCGGATTGCCCCGGCACAGTCTCAGTGACTATTATCACTGCCACTTGGACGGATTGACTCAGCTTTGCCTTAATAAAAGCATGACATAGTAAACTCATATATTTAATTTATTTTTTAATAAATACTTGAATATGTCAAGTTGCCCTTTAGTAGTCGCCTCCCAGTCGAAAGCCTCAGCATAACGCCGTGTTGCAAGGTGGTCAGGAAGCGCACTCAGCAAGCGCTGAATACCGAAACGCAGTGCATCTGTACTTCTTTCCTCGACCAGTACCCCGGCCTCAGGTGTAGCGACTACTTCTGGGGTTCCCCACACATTCGTCGCAATTACTGGCGTACCGCATGCCATCGATTCGAGCAGGACATTAGCCCAACCCTCCCGACTGGATGCCAGCACTAAAGCATCCGCACCGCTATAAAGCAGCCGCAATTGATCCTGCGTTAACATTCCAAGAAAATGCACGCGATCCGCTACATCCAAGCTATTTGCTAATGCCCTAAGTCGTCTCTCTTCCGGACCGCTTCCAGCAATAAACAACTCGGCATCCGTTAAGTGCGGCAGTACGCCAATCACCAAATCGTGTCCCTTACGCGGAATCAGATACCCGACGGAAGCCAGCGCAAAACGCGACATACCGAACACACTACGCGCCCATTGTCGATCTTCTGGATAAAACTGCTTGAGATCGACGCCATTCCGTAGAACCGTCACCTTACCGGGATCGATACCGATGTCAACCAGTTCGTCTTTAAGTGCTTTGCACACAGTAATGATAGCCGCACAACGCCGCCCGGTACACTGGATCATCCAACGCGGTAATGCATAACGAGGAACCAAGCTGATGTCGGTACCCCGTGCGGTAATGACTACTGGCTTACCCAGTGCCCGACCCAGAATCATCGCCGCCACTCCATCTGGGTAGAAATAATGTGCATCAATAAGATCAAAATTAAATCCATGACGTAACAACGACAAAATAGTTCGGTAAGCACCCATGGCAAGCAGGATGGGGGCAATATTCATTCCCACCTTCGGCGGTAAAAAATAACGAGGATGGAAAACCTCGATATGATTCCAGATTTCGCGTTTGGGTGTGGCAGCAAATTGGGCATAGCTGCCAAAATGGGGATGAGTGCTTGGAAACCAGGGTACTGGCGCCACAACTCTGGTTTCAACCTGACCGCTTGCTAAAAGATGCCGCAATCGGGTTTCAACGAAGATACCGTGACTAGGACGAACGCTGCTAGGATACAGCGTCGAAAACAGTAGGGTAAGAATGGGTCGATCCATGTCGAAACTCAAGTGATTATCTTTAACGTGGAATGTGCAAGCACTGAATATGTATTATTGTGCACGAGTTTCACTTCCAAGCCTTCCTCGTGCAACAGCCGAACCAGTTGTTCGCACTGATTAGCCATTCCACCAGACGGCGGCGGTAGCGGCCCGACTACACAGATGCGTGGCAACCTGTCTGCGACAATCAAATCAGGGTTCAGACTGGTCACACAACACTCTCTTGTTTCTTGAAGACTGCTGTCGCGTAACGAACCACGCTATCAGGCACACCAGCGCTGCCAAGGTCAGTACGACGACGGCTAACAATCTCACCCGTAGCCAGCGCAATGCCTCACGCTGCGCCTCATTGTCTGCGGTTTCCAGAATACGGATGCCCGGATGCGCCCCCGCAGCCATCCCACCCAACTGTTCCAGCGCCCGATGCATCTTGCCGAATCCGCGCACCAGCACCGACTGGTCATACTCGAACACATTATTCCCCATCCACAAATACCACTCCGGCAACCCCTGGCGGTAGTAATCCCACGCCTTATGCTCGTGAATGAAACCAGGAGGCGCCTCCTCATCAACCCGTACCAACTGCAAATCGGCCTGACCTGCCTGCAAAGCCGCTCGAAAAGCCAGGGCCGAAAGCGGAACGCCCTGTGCGTTGACTACATAGAAATTGTTGAACACGTCAATCATTCGCCACTGGCCCACCTGTCGATCCCAGATTTCGTTGAAAACGTGCCCATATCCGCCGAAGCCGTCAAAGGAAAACGCCCAGGAACGGGAGAACAGACCGGCAGCGTGGGCCAACCCGGTAAACACATCCGCGAAATCTCCGCAATAACCTTCGCCCCGTTCCACAATCCGCCGGTAGGTATCATCCAGACTGGACTGAATCGCCCCGCCGCGCCCACTCGCCTGGAGAAGATGCTGACCCATCCGCAGCGCCGTCGCCCAGTCATCCCCTGGAACGACCAAGGTATGTTCAACGACTGCCTGTGCATAGAGCGCATCCACCGGCGCCGATTCCAGCCGAAATCCCGGCGGCGGCGCCGCCGGCGTCCACTCCCCGGTTGCCGGCGCCGCTTGCAGAAGCAAAGCATTGCGCATGCGCACCAGTTCCGCCGAATTTTTCAGGTGCGGAACCAGCGTCGCTCCCACCAGCGCCAGCACGATAACGCAACCCCAAAAGCAGCGCCGCCAGAACCACACCCTTGAGCGCTCCCCGATTTTCACCAGCATAGCTTTCTCGCTGACGGAAGGGGAGGGTTTAAAAAGATCGTTCTATTCACCGTCCGGGTTAACTCCCAGCGCCCGCAAGCGTTGCGCCAGACGCTCGGCGCGTTGTCGTTCCTGATTGGCGTGTTCCTTTTCAAGCCGTGCGGTTTCCTCCGGCCCTAATACCAAACTCCCTTCTGGCGTGAAGTACCGCAGCCAGCCTTCCTGTATCCCCAAATATAAACCCAGTTCGTCACTCCATCGCCTACCTTGCTCATTAGTCGCAATCGTCTGGTACTGCCGGTCGCTACCTAACCGGAATCCGGTAAACTCCCCGGTGATCGGCGAGTACCAAAAATACTCCGGCGTCCGAAAAATATTCTGGTACAGGCTTTTCTTATCCGTTCGATCAACCTGCGCCGTCGAATCCGACAGCAATTCAATGATCAAATCCGGATAGCGCCCGCCTTCTTCCCACACCACCCAGGAATTGCGCGGCGCACGCACGACGTCTCCGCGCACCAGAAAAAAATCCGGTCCGCGAAACTGCCGGCGCTGCAATTGTGCATGGGCGTAATAAACCGTTAGATTGGCGCCGATAAAAAAATCATCACGCCCCTGCCAATGCCACTCCAGATGACTCACCAGCAACGCCAATTGTTGATAATGTTGGGTGCTTTCCATTTCCGGTTCATCACTGAGCAATTCCCGGAAATCCGGCATCTGCTCAGCCAGTTGTTGGGCCGTGAACGCCATGATTAAACCTCCAGAGCTATCCCAACAAAATCGAGTTAATCCGTCAAAATTCGGCTCAAATCGCCATTCAGAGCCTGTCTAAAAACCGCCCTCTCCCACAGGGAAAAGGGTTCTCAGACAGCTTCTAATCCTCGCGCAGTTCGAGACGCTTTTCAAGTCGCTCAATACGCGCATTCAGTTAATCATGGCGAACATGTTGCTCAACAACATCACCATACATGTGCGCCAGATCTCGGCGCATTCCGGCAACAGTTAATTCCAGACTGGATAGCCGGGACTCAAGTCGATCAAACCGTTCATCATGATCAGCCTGCTTACTGCGAATAGCGCGCAGATGTTCCAGCACCGGACTCTCAATATTGCTTATGTCAGTCATCTCAATACGCTCCAGGGAGGAAGGACGCCATGAATGACTACCAGCACAACCCTTCAACCGGGCACGGCCATTGTTCCCGCCCTGGAATATTCACCAGATCCAGCACCCGATGATCCGCCCGCACCTGCGCTCGCAATGCTTCAAACAAACCCGTATCGTTCAAGCCGACCACCAGCAGCTCTGATTCAGTCACCACTGCCGCCAGATCGCCCTGCATCAACTCGCCAATATGCGGCACATGCTGCTCGATAAAGCGGCGATTCGCACCCAACAACCGGGATAATTGCACCTCTGGATCATAAATCCGTAGACTGAACCCCTTACCGATGAAATGCTCCGCCAGCGCCACCAGCGGACTTTCCCGCAAATCATCCGTGCCGGTCTTAAACGACAGACCGATCATCCCGATCCGGCGCTTGCCAGAGGCCGCTACTTTGGCGATGGCCTGCTCAATGTGCGCGCGATTCGACGGCAGAATGCCACCCAGCATGGGCAATTCCACATCGTGCGTCCTGGCCATATACAGAGTCGCCCGCAAATCCTTGGGCAGACACGATCCGCCAAACGCAAACCCCGGCTTCAGGTAGACCGGCGAAATGTTCAACTGCCGATCCTGGCACACCAGATTCATCACCTCAAATGGATCAACCCCCATGACCTCGCATAACCGAGCGGTCTCATTGGCGAAGGTAATCTTCAGAGCGTGGAAGTTGTTGCAACAATACTTCACCATCTCCGCCGCCCGCACCGAGGTGTGGTAAAACTCGCCCGGCAAATGACCAAACAGCTCCCGCAGCGCCTCAACCGGAAAGGCATGATTCGCACCAACGATGGTAAACGGCGGACGGTCATAATCGCGGATCGACGAACCCTCCCGCAAAAATTCCGGTTGAAAACACAGATGGAAATCGACGCCGTCGCGCCCGCCCGACTCGGTTTCAAGGATCGGTCGCAGCGCCTCCTCCACCGAGCCGGGAACCAGAGTTGAACGGAACGCGATCACCTGCGGCGCCTGTTTCTCGCGCAAAGCACGGCCCAGATCGTGCGCCAGCCGCAGCATGGCCGACTGATCTTGGCTGCCATTCGGCGACGAAGGCGTACCCACGCAGATGAACGACACCTCCGTGTCCAAAACCGCCGCCCGAACATCCGAAGTCACCGACACCCGGCCGCTCGCCACCGCTTCGCGCATGAGATCGACCATACCTTCCTCGACCACCGGCGTTTTGCCTGCGCGGATCAAGTCCAGCTTGGCGGCGTCGACATCGACTCCGATGACCTGATGACCATCGCGGGCCAGGCAGGCCAGCGACACCGAACCGACATAACCCAAACCAAAAATACTGATGTTCACCGATGAATTTCCCCTGCTGACTGCCCGGTTGGACGCCGGGATTTGTCTAAACACCGTTCGATAATACCCTCCAGCCGTTGCATAGACCGGTCCCAGGCGTGATGGGTCAACATCCGCTCCCGCCCGGCGTTTGCCAGACGCTGGCGTTCCGCCGGGTCTTCCATCAAACGCAAGGTCGCTTCGGCATAATCAACTGCGGTATCGCCGACCAGAAAATGCTCCCGGTCGAGCGCGTCAACCCCCCCGGCGGCCATTCGACTGGTCACGACCGGCACGCCCGCCGCCATCGCCTCCAAAATCTTGTTCTGCGTCCCCCGGGCGATGTTCAACGGCGCGACCATGGCCGCTGATCGCCACAAATACGGCCGCACATCCGGCACCGAGCCGGTGACCGTCACTCCCGGCTGTTGCCCCAGCGCCCGAACCGCCGGGGACGGATCCGCGCCAATAATCAACAGTTGAGCATTGGGTCGCCGGGCGCGGATCGTCGGCCAGGCATTCCGGCAAAAGTCGAACATGCATTCCTGGTTCGGATAATAGTCCATTCGCCCGACGAAACCGATTGTATCGGGGTCATAGGGTTGTTCCGCAGGCGCAAAATACCCGCTGTCCACACCGTTGGGAAACCAGTCAGTCGCTGCGCCCGTTCCATAACTCTCCAGCGTTTCCCATTCGGCGCGTGTGGTGGCGGTGCAAACATCAAACCGGCGGGCGAGGCGTTTTTCCTCCGCTACCAGCTTGATCCCTTCCAGTCGATACCCCAGCGACAGCGGAAACGGCTTGTAATCCGCGTACTCCAGCCATTTCTGCGAATCCATGTCGCCAAAATCGAGAATCTTGGGAATGCCGGTCACCGGGCTCACATACTGGGCCACTGAGGAACAATGCACAAAGATCAAATCGAAGCGTTCGGCGGCCAGTTGCTCACGAATGCGCCGCGCCAAATCGGGTGAGTAGAAAAATCCCATCGATGACGGTGTTAGCGTCGGCAACCGTGCCGCCATACGCAAGGCTTGCACCGGATTGCGCACCAGCCCCATCTCAAAATGCGCGCAGTGTGGGGCGATGCCGCGCCCTTCTTCCGCTTCCGCCGGCGAGCGGGCCAGCGAGCAGACCGTGACGCGATGACCGCCGGCGGTCAGGTGGCGAATCATGTTAAATGGACGAATCTTGCCGCCGCGTTTCGGCGGAAAGGGAAAACGATGACAGACATACAAAATGTTCACACAACGACCTCGTTCAGTTCCTGCGCTAAATCCTCGGGCGAACCGCCATCCAGATAGAGACGCGCCCAGACCTCCAGACTCAGCAGGGCCAGCAGGCGATCAGTGCCATCAATGCGATTCTCCTCGTGGGCCGCGATCAGCGCCGCAATCGGTTCGGCGTGGAACCAGCCGCGCCGCGCCACGGCCTGCGGCGACAACAGACGATGCAGTACCGGTTTCAGGGATTGCTTGAGCCAGGCGCCCATCGGCGTGCCAAAGCCGCGCTTTTGCCGATGCAGAATATCATCTGGCAAAGTCCCCGCCAGAGCGCGCTTCATCACCCGCTTTAGTTGGCCGCCGCGTATCTTGATCCCTTCAGGAATCCGGGCGGCCAGTTCCACCAGTTCATGATCGAGCAACGGCACCCGGCATTCCAGCGACACCGCCATGCTCATCTTGTCGGTCAGTAGCAGCAAATCGTCCGGCAACTGCGTTTCAGCGTCCACCGCCAGCATCCGGTTCAAACCATCGTCCCCGGCGGCGCCCCGGAACGCCGCGCCCAGCGCATCCCCGGGCGCCGCATTGTTCAGCCGCAACAGCGCCGCTGCTTCATCCGGGGCAAACACTTCGACATAAGCTCGATAACGTTCTTCAAATGAGCGGTCCGCAGCGGTGAGAAAGCCCTTGGCCAGTCGGCTCATGTTCAACAACCGCGAATGCCGGTCCGCCGGCAGCCATCCCCCGGCTTTTACCGCCGCCCGCCGCAACCAGCGCGGTAATCGGTCAAAATAAGCCTGGTAGTGACTGCCCAGATAGCGCCGGTAACCGCCAAACAATTCATCGCCGCCCACCCCGGACAGAATCACCGTCACATCCTGACGGGCGAATTCGGAAACCAGGAAGGTAGTGATAAAAGCGGTGTCCGCAATCGGTTCATCCATGTGCCAAACCAGCCGGGGCAACAGCGACACCACATCCGGCTTGACCAGAATTTCCCGATGCTCGGTGCCGAAGAGTTGCGCGACCCGCCGGGCATAGGGCAATTCGTTATACAGCGATTCCGCAGCGCCGCCCGCAAAACCAATGGCGTAGGTTTTAACTGGCCGGTCGGACGCCCGCGCCATGAGCGCCACCACGCTGGAAGAATCCACGCCGCCCGACAGAAATGCGCCCAGCGGCACATCCGCCACCAACTGCATCCGCACCGACTGCTCCAATTGGTCGCGCACCTGCACAACCCACTCTTCTTCAGACAACGAGCGATCCACGGTATCCGGCATCCGCCAATAACGCTGTTGCTCCACCCGGCCATTCTCGGCAATGAGCAGGGTCGCCGGCGGCAGCTTGGCAATGCCGCGAAACATCGAAAGTGGCGCTGGCGCATAGCCCAGATGTAAGTAAGCTTCCAGCGCTGTCGGGTCCAGTTCCGCCCGCACGCCCGGCAGGGCCAGCAGGGCCTTGGCCTCCGAGGCGAACGCCAGCCGTCGGCCATCATTCAGCACATAGATCGGCTTGATGCCCAGCCGGTCGCGCCCGATCACCAGCCGCCGCCGCCGCCCGTCCCACAGGGCGAAGCCATACATGCCGTTGAGCCGCTGCACGAAATCATCGCCATATTCAGCGTAGGCGTGCAGCACCACTTCGCTGTCCGAGTGGGTCTTGAACAAGTAACCGGCGGCTTCCAGTTCCTGGCGCAATGCGCGGAAGTTATAGATCTCGCCGTTGCACACCACCCACAGGGTATTATCGGCGCTGGAAATCGGCTGATGACCGCCCGCCAGATCAATGATGGATAACCGCCGCATACCGATGGCGCACGGCCCGTCGGCATGGAATCCTTCATCGTCCGGGCCGCGATGCTGCGTCACCCGGCCCATCGCCGAAAGCAGCGAGGGATCAGCCGGTGCGCCGGTCAGGTTGAGAAAGCCGTGAATGCCGCACATCAGCGGACTCCGTATGCGTAATAATCGGTCATGACGCGACGGCCAGCGCGGCGGCGTAAACCGCTCGGTAACGGCTGACGCTGTTTACCCAGGTACGCTCTTGTTCCACGAACCGCCGGGCCTGCGCCGCCAGCCTGGGCCAGTCGGCGCGGCTGGCCAGTACGCGCTCCAGCGTCGTCGCCAGGGCGACGGCGTCATCGGCTGGAAAAAGGAATCCGGTTTCGCCATCGCGGATCAACTCGCGGTGGCCGCCGACATCGGAAGCAACAAAGATGCGTCCCTGGGCCATGGCTTCCAGCGGTTTGAGCGGCGTGACCACCTCGGTCAGCCGGATGCGGTGGCGCGGATAAGCCAGCACATCGACCAGATTGTAATAACGATCCACCTGATCGTGCGGAACGCGGCCGGTGAACACGACGCGGTCGGCGATGCCCAGAGTCTGTGCCTGATGACGCAATGCCTGCTCCTGAAACCCGCCGCCGACCAGTAACACCCGCAGTTCCGGGTGTGACCCGGCTAACTGCGCAACCGCCGCCAGCAGGAGATCGAGGCCCTCGTAGCCGTAGAACGAACCAATGAATCCCACGACGGCGCCGCCGGCCAAGCCCAGTTGGGCGCGCAACGCCTCGTCGGGCGGAACGCCAAAGCGGAACTGCTCGACTTCAACCGCGTTGGGAATGACCGTGACCCTGGCTGGATCGACGCCGCGTGACAGGATGTCCTGGCGCAATCCTTCGCAAATGGTGGTGATTTGGGTCGATGAACGCAGCACATGGGTTTCCAGCGCCCGCGAGACGCGATAACGCAGGCTGCCCTCAGTGGTGGTCCCGTGATCGACGGCGGCGTCTTCCCAGGAAGCGCGCATTTCGTAGACTAGCGGGAGACGGCGGCGGCGGGCGACCGGCAGGGCCGCCAGCCCGTTCAACGCCGGGGAGTGGGCATGGAGAAGATCAGGCCGCACCTGCTCAACGACCTCGCTCAAGCGCCGCCGCAATCCCCGGACAATGGCGATTTGATCAAAAACCGGCCAGCTCGCCCATACCGATGGGTCCGGCGGAGTGCGCAGAAAATGCAGACCGTCAATGGTTTCTTCCAGGGCTGATGATGCGCCCTGTTTGGCGCTGGTCAGGTGAAACGTCTCCCAACCCAGCCGCCGCTGTTCGCGCACAATGGCTGCCGTGCGAAATGTATAGCCACTGTGCAGGGGCAATGAATGATCGAGAATGTGAAGAATACGCATGAAATTAGATAGATGTTAATACGGTTTCCTGACTGGCGAAACCGGCGTCCGGTTTGCGCAAATCGGTCAAGGGCGATGCTTGACAAGCATAACAGGCTTTGACGGGTAGAGTTACTCCGGCGCGGCGACGGCAGGCGTCCGCCCATAGTTTCGCAACAGATTCAACCCAAATCGCCAGCGTGGGCGCTCCCACGGGGTAAAGCGCGGTAGCTGGAAACAATCGCTGCTCCCCCGCGCTACTCCCCAGGTGGTCGAAACCGCCGCGAGGAATCCCAGACGCCGCGCCATCGCCGCATGTTCGCAGCGATAATCCGCCTCTGGTTTGCCGTTCGGATAGGCGAACAGCGTGACCGGCTCGCCCAGCAGTTCCTGCAAATAATCCCGGCTGTCTGCGATCTCCTGTTCAGCCGCCTCCGTCTCCAGCCGCGCCAGAATCGGATGCCGCACGGTATGCGCGCCAATCTCCATTCCCGCCTCATGCAGCGCCTTGACCTGCCGCGCCGTCATCATCAGGTCGTCCGGCAAGGTCACATCAGCGGTTTCGGCCATGGCGCTGACCGTCTCCAGCCGTTGCGCCAGCGGTTGATACTTGATCGAATCCAACAGCGCCGCAATGGCTTGCCGCCTGGCGTCGAGCGAGCGCAGATCATGCAGCCCCAGACCGAGCCGGGTTAAGTCCAGAGCGGGTTCCGCACAGCGGCGCACCGTTTCAATGACCGTATCGTTAAACATACGTCCGCCGTTCAGAAAACCGGTGGCGATGAAGAAGGTGGCGGACAGACCATGCCGTTGCAGGATAGGCAGAGCGACCTCGTGATTGTCGGCGTACCCGTCATCGAAGGTGATCGCCGCCGCCCGCGCCGGCAGACTGCCTCGCTGCAAGCGTTTCACTGCTTCGCACAACGGCAGGACGTTGAACCAGTCCTGCATCCAGCCCATGAGCGCATCAAAACGCCGGGCGTCCACTTCGCCGGGAAACAAGGAATCAGGCTCCGGCAATACCCGATGAAAAATCAGGATGGACAGACCGGCTCGTCGCCCCGCCGGGGAGGCCAGACTAAATGCGCTGCGGAACAACATGCTTTTTCCTCAATCGGGTGATCGCTTCGGCAATTTGGACTGCGCGAGGCCGTTCGCTGTCAGCGCGCCCGTGCGGCCCCAAGGGCGGCTGATTTTAGCCCAGAGCAATGCCTGAAAACCAAAATCATTAAACAAAGTTTGTCCTGCACATCGGGCCTCGGGAGCGCCGGGGCTTGCTATTCGGCAATACGACCTGCACGGTGGCCGGGTGCAACTGGGCGGCCAGCGATATACAATCCGCGCCGGAGCCAGCGCAACCAGCGAGCGGCTATTCCACCCACGCCGATCGGCGCGATTTGCTGAACTTGGTGAATCGCGCCCGGAATATTGTCTTTCACAGGGGCCGTTATGACCTTCAACCCGCTTAATCCTTTTTCCGGCCTCGCTGGTTGCTTTAGTCCGGCGCATTCTGTTGACTTTGCCCGGATTCAGGATGCTTTAATCACTACCTTGCGTGAACCGGCCATGCTCGGCGTAGCTGGCGCATTCTGTGCGGTCAGTAGCGGCGGCGTCCTTGAACATGACGGTCTGCTTCTCGCCATAGCCGGCCGGGCGCGTTATGCCGGCGGCGCTGATTATCCTGATGCGGTTCTCCGGGCGCTGGCCACTGATTACCGAACGCTTGGCGCATCCGCACTGCAAAAGCTCTCCGGCTGCTTTACCCTGGCGATTCTCGATCCGGCGCGCCGCGTCGCCCTGCTGGCCATCGACCGGATCGGCATCGAGCAACTCTATTACGCACCGCAAGCCAAGGGTCTGCTGTTCGCCACCATGCCCGCCGCGTTGATTCGCGCTGGCGATTTTGACGCAGGCATCGACCCACAGGCGATTTACGATTACCTGTACTGCCACATGATTCCCAGTCCCCGGACTATTTACCGGGGTCTGCGCAAACTGCCCGCCAGCCACTTTCTCGAATGGCGGGATGGCGTTTTGCGAGTGGAGCCGTACTGGTTGCCGCAGTTCGCGGAAACGCCGATTGATGTTGCCGCAACCGGGCGCGAGATGCTGGAGATCATCGAGACCGTGATCCGGCGCGAAGCCAGCGAGACCCCGGCGGCGCAACTGGGCGCATTCCTCAGCGGCGGTCTTGACAGCTCCACGGTCGCCGGGATGCTAGCCCGCGTCACGGAACCCGCCCACACCTATTCCATCGGGTTCGCCGTACCCGGCTATGACGAGATGGACTACGCCCGCACCGCCGTGCGCCACTTCCAGACGACGCCCCACGAATACTATGTGACGCCGGACGATGTGGCGGAATGGCTCCCCCAAATCGCCGCCGGCGCCGATGAACCCTTTGGTAACTCTTCGCTGCTGCCGGCTTACTGTTGCGCCCGCTTTGCCCGCGAACAGGGGATTACGCGCTTGCTCGGCGGCGATGGCGGCGATGAATTGTTCGCTGGCAACGAACGTTACGCCACGCAGGGGATTTTCGAGTTGTTCGGCCGCCTGCCATCCGTGCTGCAAACGCTGATCGGCGCGGCGGTCCGCCCGCTGGCGAACATCCCGCTGGCCCGCAAGGCGCATGGCTATGTCAAGCAGGCTCGCGTTCCCCTGCCAGACCGGATGGACAATTATGCTTTCCTGGTGCGCCATGATCCGGCGGAGATTTTTCACCCGGATTTCCTCGCCCAGGTCAGCACCCAGGAGCCGCTGGAATTGAAGCGGGCGGCGTTTTTCGCGCCGGATGAAGCCTCAACCCTGAACCGGATGCTCTATTTGGACTGGCATTTCACCCTGCATGACAACGATCTGGTCAAGATCAACACCGCCTGTCGGCTGGCGGGGGTCGAAATCGCCTATCCGCTGCTGGATGACGCGCTGGTGGAGTTTTCCTGTCGGATTCCCACCGCGCAAAAACTGCGGCGCATGAAACTGCGCTGGTTTTACAAGGACGCAGTGCGCGATTTCCTGCCCGAAACGATCATCAACAAGAAAAAACACGGTTTCGGGTTGCCTTTCGGGATATGGACGCGCTCTGATCCGCGCCTGCTGGCGATCACCGATGACGCGCTGGATGCCTTGAAACAACGCGGCTGGTTCCAGCCGGCGTTCCTCGACCAGGCGCGCCAACTGCATCGCGAAGGTCACGCCGCCTATTACGGGGAGCTGGTGTGGATTCTGACGATGCTGGAGCTGTGGCTGCGGGCGCATTAAGGAAAGCGTATCCGCGAGAAGCGCCGGCCATTTTCACATATTGAGATTGAGCAGTGCGGCCTAAGCGATGCCCCGTTCGCCGTTATCGGCTTGCCGCAAAAACGCCTCGAACATCAGCACCGTCCAGATGGGCGAGCTGTA
>Ga0209573_1002357_pt1 | contig 24403 bp, 13 predicted proteins | sample TNRBio252014_DNA_FD_185870 | JGI IMG/M metagenome (GOLD analysis project Ga0209573, IMG submission 185870) | Wastewater treatment Type I Accumulibacter community from EBPR Bioreactor in Madison, WI, USA - TNR Reactor_6/25/2014_ DNA (SPAdes)... | ecosystem: Engineered > Bioreactor > EBPR >... | reverse complement strand
GCGCAAAGAGGGCGACAGGCTTGACCCGCTGCGGATTGTGGCAGCGGAAATCGCAGGAAATTATAAGGTGTTGTGTTTTGACGAGTTTCAGGTGTTGGATGTGGCGGACGCCATGATACTTTCGCGTCTTTTTTCGGAACTGTTCGATAAAGGAACAGTGGTGGTGTTCACCTCCAACCGCAAACCAGAGGATTTATACCTGGGAGGCTTGCAGCGCGAGCGTTTTCTGCCCTTTATCGCCTTGCTGAATACGCGCCTGAAGGTGGTGGAATTGTCCTCCCCCACCGATTTTCGTACGCGCAACCTTTCCACTATGGCACAGACCTGGTACTACCCGCTGGGAAAGGATGCCGATCACTTTATGGCGGAGGCATTCGCCGGGATGACCCACAATGCCCGCCCGGAAGCCATGGAAATAGAAGTAAAAAAACGCCTGATTACGATTCCGCGATGCTGGCTGGATGTGTGCTGGTTCAGCTTTCATGATCTCTGCGCCCATGCCCACGGGGCGGAAGATTACCTGGAACTGGCGCAGTTGTTCCGGGTTTTTCTGATTTCCGACATTCCGCTGCTTACCCCTGAAAGCCGCAATGAGGCCAAACGATTTGTGACCCTGATAGACGTGCTGTATGAGAAGCGCGCCATCCTTATCGCCACCGCCGAGTCACCGCCGGAAGCACTTTATCCCGCGGGTGACGGCAGTTTTGAATTTGAACGCACGGTGTCCCGCCTGCAGGAAATGCAGACGCTGGAGTATATTAATGCTTCTCATGCTTAGGCATATCCGCTACACTGCATGGCATTATGGCGCCCTACACCCCAACACTTGAAGTCATACTGATGGAACCCCGCGGTTTCTGCGCCGGGGTGGAGCGTGCTATCCGCATCGTGGAGCTGGCGCTGGACAAATACGGCCCGCCCATCTATGTCCGCCATGAAATCGTCCATAACCGCTGGGTGGTGGAAGACTTAAGGAAGCGCGGCGTAGTATTCGTCAATGATATTGAAGAAGTACCCGACGGCGGCATTACCGTCTTCAGTGCTCACGGGGTGTCGGACAAGGTGGAGCAGGAAGCCCGCGACCGTGGCTTGCCGGTGGTGGATGCCACCTGCCCGCTGGTGACGAAAGTCCACATTGAGGCGCAGCGTTACGAAGGGCAGGGGAAGGAAATCATCCTGATCGGGCATGAAGGGCACCCGGAAGTGGAGGGAACGAGCGGCCGCGTGAAAAACAAGGTGCATCTCGTCCAGTCGGTGGAGGATGTGGCTTCGTTGCAGGTGGAAGATGAACTTCATCTGGCTTACGTCACGCAAACCACGCTGAGTGTGGACGACACGAGCGCCATCATTACCGCGCTGAAGGCGCGTTTTCCCGCGATTACCGGCCCCGATTTACGGGATATCTGCTACGCAACGCAGAATCGCCAGAACGCCGTGAAAGCATTGAAGGGAAAAGCGGATGCGCTGATCGTGATCGGCGCGGAGAACAGCTCCAACTCCAACCGGCTGCGCGACCTGGGGGAAGAGCTTGGCCTGCGCTCTTATCTCATTGCGGACGCCTCGGCCTTTAAGCCCGAATGGCTGGATAACGTATTTTCGCTGGGCATCACCGCCGGAGCCTCCGCGCCGGAGCATCTGGTGCAGGAGGTCATCAGCACCTTACTCTCCTATCGCCCCTGCCGCGTGGAAACACTGGTTTCCGCCACGGAAAAAACGCATTTCAAACTGCCGCCGGAAGTGCTGGAAGAAGCGGCCTAGGCACTATTCATCTGAGAATTCTCTTCACAAAACCGTCATAAAGATGCGGTACAATCCCCTTAGGGGGCTCTTATGACGATATACCGCAAGAACGGCTTTATTGACCTGGAAACTACCCAGCCTATGGGGTCGCGTGAGCAGACAATTACCCTGACGCGCCGCGAGCAGCCGAATGAGCCGATCCAGATCAAAATGCATAACGGCACTATCACCAGCGTAACCGTGGCAGGAAAAGAAAGCAGGGATTACGCTATTCAACCAACGCAGGGGGGAGGAAAGGTGGTGGTGTTTAATCCCGAAAGATATTCCACCCATGATAACCGGGAGTATCCAAAACAGATCCAGATAAACATCCAGCCTGATTACATCGCCGTCGGTGCGTTCAATTACTACGACAGCGACAGTAAATTAGGCAATCATCTACTTAAATTCCAGGCGGATGGCACATATTCTATTCGCTCCGTACCCCCCGCAAACAGTGTGCGACAAACGATGTCCGATCTAGCACGGCAGAAGGATGAAACCGTGCAAATAGCCGCCGCCACGGGAACTGAGCGGCAAGGAGCAGGGGTGGCGCGCATCGAGATTCTTGATTATACCGACGACACTGATCGCATGAACAGGGTTCACGCCAACAATAGATCGCCAAAGAATCGGCAAAATAGCTGGAACCTGAATGCGGATGGATGGGCAACATACGATAAACACAACGACCAGAATTTTAATGCGGGCGCAGCACGGATTGAGAATGGAAAACCCACGGATTTCCTTATCAGCCGCAGGGATGAAAGCTATCAGCGGTTTAGCGCCGAACTGAACGGTATCAAAGGCACGGTGAATCTGATATGCGTCAGCCCTGAGGAACATATTTCCGATGAGAGTTTTTTATACAAAAGCTCGGCAACCTTTGTTGCTCCGAACGGTCACCAGCAAAGCATCAGCCTGGAGGACGCCTTAAATGCCAGAAGCAAAACTTTGTCCCGGCTTGAAATGCAGGATGTTCCCCACAACGAGGGAGCCAACCTCACCTGCGGCCTGCCAAGAAACGTGGAAGAGAAAACCAACCTGAAGAGATAACCCGGTTATCCCTTTCGCCTCTGCGCTAATCTCCTTGCATCAGTCTTCAGGATTTGTAATATAGCCGCCTTCGCAAGGAGAGGGCGGTTAGCTCAGTTGGTTAGAGCGCCACGTTGACATCGTGGAGGTCGGAAGTTCGAGTCTTCTACCGCCCACCAGGCTTCGCTCTTCGAGCTACGCCTGGCGCAGCCAGGAGTAGGGAGATTAGAGCGATCCTGTCCGGTATAGCCCGAAGGGCGACGACGGACTAATGAAACCACGGATAACCTTATGTGGTATGTATATATAATCAGAAGCATTGATCGTCCGGACCAAGAATACATCGGCGCAAGCGAAGACCTAAAACAACGCATCAAAGATCATAACTCCGGCAAATCAACTCATACAGCCAAGTTCACCCCTTGGGAGTTGGTTTGGTACTGCGCCTTTCCTGATAAATACCAAACCCTAGTATTCGAAAAATATTTGAAGTCGCATTCTGGTAGGGCATTTGCCAAGAAGAGATTATTATAACCCCCACCTGTTTTGGTTCTATTCCCTAGCTATTCAAAATTATTTCGGTACTCGTGTAATCCATTGATTAATTTCAAAAAGGATTGCACATGGATCAGGATAAAATCGACCCGCTAACCCAATGAAGTGTTTTCCAAAATCGCTAAAGAATAATCGCACGAAGCTGCCCGTAAACTCATCCGTGTTTTTGAAATTGCGATGAAAGTGGCTGAGCGTCAATCCAGGCCAGTCCCAAAAACAATTTTCGCGGCAGCTCTTGTTAAAATTAGTGAAATTGATATTGTATTCAGAAACTTATTTTTCAGCGAAATGGCATGGATTTTACTAATCAATTTATTTTCTTCAGTGGCTTATTGCTCTGTCTGAGTATTCTGGCAGGCATTGTGTCCAATCGTACTGGTGCACCGTTGATTCTGGCGTTTCTCGGTGTCGGCATCCTGTTTGGTCAAGATGGCCCCGGCGGTATAGTGTTCAACGATATGCAGTTGAGCTATTCCGTCTGCTCTTTTGCCCTTGCCATCATCCTGTTTGACGGTGGTATCCATACTCCTTTGCAACACTTTCGTTCAGCTGCCCGCCCCGCTTTTTCTCTAGCCACGATTGGTGTATTGCTCACTGCCAGTATCACCGGCGCAGGCATGTGGTATTTCCTGCATATTGAGTGGCTGTACGCGCTTCTGTTCGGCTCGATCGTTGCATCTACCGATGCTGCCGCCGTGTTCCTTCTACTGCGCCAGCGTGGTGTACAGTTAGCGCCAGAATTATCCCAGACACTTGAAGTGGAATCCGGCATCAACGATCCGATGGCCATATTCTTGACACTCACCTTTGTAGAGCTATTGGTGGCTCAAGACACCGGCAACACATGGCTGCATATAGCCGGTGAGTTCCTCCGGCAGATAGGTGTCGGTGCTGCCCTCGGTTTTGCCGGTGGCCGTCTTCTGATATGGTTCTTCGACCGTATCAAACTGGATTCCGGTTTGTATCCTATTTTTGCCCTCGCCGGTGGCCTGCTGGTGTTCGGCGCCACCAACCTGCTGGGTGGCAGCGGATTCCTTGCCGCCTATATTGCCGGACTGCTGCTTGGCAACCATGAGTACAAAGCCAAGCAGGTGGTGCAGCAGTTCATGGACGGAATGGCGTGGCTCTCCCAGCTTGGCATGTTGCTCCTGCTGGGTCTTCTGGTCACGCCTACGGAGCTGATCGGCGATATTCCGCAATCTATCGTGATTGCCGGAATGCTCATTTTTATTGCTCGTCCGATCGCCGTATTCATCAGCCTTGTCTTTGAACGCTTCAGCTGGAAGGAAAAGCTGTTTATTTCATGGGTAGGACTACGGGGAGCCATTCCCATCTATCTTGCCATCATCCCGGTGATGCTGGGACTGGAAGGGCATTATTTCAACATTGCCTTTATCGTCGTGATCTGTTCGCTACTGCTTCAGGGCTGGACAATACGGCCTGTTGGCAGAATTCTCGGCGTTAAAAACAGCAAGGAAATATAGCTAGTTATTTGTATGCTGTTCATTAGTTGTTATATGACCAACTTAGAGGATTTTGGCAGCAGAAATTTTCTTTTACTATAAATCAGACACTTAGAATCAACTGAGGTTCTGCACTTGTCTATCATGGCGGCTTAGCGCATCGGCTCGGCAACCCATTTCCTTCTTGCATCTTTTTTCCTCTGGCTTAGGCTGTGCGCATGAAAGCAGCTCCACCGGATTTTTCCTTTGAGTCGCAGCATACGGGCATTGTCTGCGGCGTGGACGAAGCCGGGCGCGGCCCCCTTGCCGGGCCTGTCGTTGCCGCAGCGGTCATTCTGGATCGCTCCCTTGCCATTCCCCCGGCGTTGAATGATTCCAAGAAGCTGAGCGCCACCCGCCGGGAATCGCTCTATAAGTGGCTGGTCGCCCACGTTCCGCACGCTTACGCCGTGGCAGAAGCCGCGGAAATCGACGAATATAATATTTTACGCGCCAGTTTGCGCGCCATGGGACGGGCGGTTGAGGCGCTAAAACCCGCCCCGCAGATTGCGCTGATCGACGGTAATGCCGCTCCCACCCTCGTTTCCTGCCGTCCCCACACGATCGTGCGGGGCGACAGCCGCAGCCTCTCCATCGCCGCGGCCAGCATCATCGCCAAAGTTACCCGTGACCGCATGATGCAGGAAATCGCTCAGCTTTATCCGCAATATGGGTTTGAGCGCCACATGGGATACGGCACGGCGCACCATATGGTGGCGCTCCGGCTTCATGGCCCTTGCCCTGTCCATCGGCGCAGTTTCGCGCCCGTGCGCGCCGCTCTGGCCGCCGCCGGGGAGGCCGCATGAAAAAGCCCACCGCCTCCTATAAAGAAGCGTATGTGCCGGGAATGCCCAAACGCTGCTACCTGTTTCCCAAGACATTGTCGGATTCCCTGACCTTTCCGGTAGCTATCGCCCTGAAAAAGCGTGGTTTTAGCAAAGCCGATTTGTTGCGCCACTGGGACGCTATTATCGGCGCGGAGCTAGGGCAACGCTGCGAACCGGTTAAACTGGTGGAACAACCCGGCCGCCCGGGGGAGGGCGTGTTGCATATACGCACACGCAGTGTATATGCAACGGAAATTCAGCACTCCATTCCCATTATACTGGAGCGTTTAGCCACTTATTATGGTTATCGTATCGCCAGCCGGGTCACTATATTACAATAGTGTTATATTTACTTATCAACCCGCAATAATTAACCCTTTGTCAATCTTCAGCCGCCCATAATGGCCGTGGATTCACAGGAATTTCCAAGGAGTTATTGTAGGATGGCAGCAGCGGAAGCGGATATGTCGCTAAAAGGCGATCGGGATCGCTTCGTCGCGTTTGCTTTCGCCTCGGCGGATGTGCTGATTGAGCTGGACGAACAGGGGCGCATTCTGTTTGTAGATGGCGCTACGCTGGGGCTTCTGGGGCGCTCTTCGGCGCAGATGGCGGGGGAGGCTTTCCTCGATCTGGTACATGAAGACTCCCTTGAAAAAACAGAGAATGTTTTTGCCGGTCTTTCTCACATGGCGCGTATCGATCATGTGGAGATTCACCTGAAGCACGCGGAGAATCCGGAGACGTTTGTAAAAGTGAACCTGTCGGGCTTCCGTATGCCGGGCATGAATGAGCACACCTATCTGTCCCTTGCCGTCCCGCGGGAAAACGTCGCGGATGAAAGGGAGGTATTCCGCCGTGACCTGAGCAGCGGACTCCTCAAGAAAGACAGCTTTGTCGAGGATGCCAACAAGAAAATAAAAGAGGCGCAAAACGCGGGCAAAGACGTCAAGCTCACTCTTCTCGATCTGCCTGAATTAAAAACATTGCTGGATGCAATGGCTCCCCAGATTGCCGCCTCCTTAATGGCCGAAATCAGCGCCTATTTGCGGTCAAAATCTTTAGATGGCGATACGGCGGGGATTCTCGACGACGGTGCCTACAGCCTTGTCCATGACGCCTCGGTGTCAGACGAGCAGTTGCTCTCCGAATTAATCGACATCACGAAGAAAGGCGACCCCAAGGGCATGGGCACACAGGCTATCGCCACCACGATCGCCGCCGACAACAAACGCCTGACGGCACAGGATTCCGCCAATGCCCTGCTGTATACGGTCAATAAGTTTGCCACGGAACGCGGTGAAAATTTTAGCCTGCATTCCCTCTCCCAGGCGTATGGCGATATGCTGGAAGAAACGGTGGATCACATCGCGCATTTCAAGGACACTGTGGAATTTAAGAAATTTGAAATCGCCTTCCAGCCTATCGTGGATATTAAAAACGGCATCATTCATCACTATGAATGCCTGGTGCGCCTGCATGACAGTGAAAAATTCGCCAACCCCTTCCAGTTCATCAGCTTTGGAGAAAAGGCGAACCTCATTGCTGATTTCGATCTGGCCATGATGGATTGCACGCTCGATACGCTGGAGGAGGCCAGCAAACAGGGGAACTTTCCGGTGCTGGCGGTGAATCTGTCGGGGCGCTCTCTCTCTTCCAATTTGTTTATGGACTCCTTTAAGAAGCTGATGCGCCAGCGCCCCATCCCCAGCAAGCAGGTAATCATAGAGATTACCGAATCCAGTAAAATCAATGACTTTGCCATTGTCGACACCTTCATTCAGGAGCTTAAAGCTGAATTTGGCAGCCTTTTTTGTTTGGATGATTTCGGCACCGGCGAGTCCTCCTTCGATTATCTGCGCAATATCCAGGTGGACTTCATCAAGATCGACGGCAGTTATGTGCGTGAATCCATGAAGACGCTCAGGGGGCGCCAAATGCTGCGCGCCATGGCGGGTTTGTGCAGCAGTATCGGCATTCAGGCTATCGGGGAAATGGTAGAGGACGAAAAATCCGCAGGACTGCTCTACGATTGCGGGGTACGTTTCGGCCAGGGCTATTTATTTGGCAAGCCAGTGGTCGATACCAAAACCCTTCTTCATTTCGGCAAACCCACCCCTTATTTTCGCAGCACGGTGCGCGCCCGGCGTTTCCGCAATCCCAACAAACCGGAAAAATTATGGTGGGAGCGTAAGGAAGGCTGATCCCATTGCCTGGCAGCGACGCAGCCGGTATAGTAGTGCCTATCATGGCTTCCAGAAATCGTACCCTTGCCTTGCCGGAAATGGAGTTGCAGGAATTTTCCGGGCAACTGGAAACGCTGTGCGCGCCCGCTACCCTCAGAAAGGTGAAAAACAGGATTTTTTGTCAGGACATGCTGGAGGCCGCTTTCTTTCTGCCTACAAACTCCGTTGATCTGCTCTTTCTCGATCCGCCCTACAACCTCAATAAAAAGTTCGGTGGCAGCGTCTTTCGAAAAAAAACCAAAGAAACCTATTCCCACTTACTGGAGCAGTGGATCGGCGCGGTGCTGCATACGCTCAAACCCACCGCAAGCGTGTATATTTGCGGCGACTGGCAAAACAGCGCGTCCATCGTGGAGGTCGCCAGCCGTTATCTTGTGCTGCGTAACCGTATTACCTGGGAGCGCGAAAAGGGGCGCGGCGCCAAAACGAACTGGAAAAACTGCGCTGAGGATATATGGTTTTTTACCGTCAGCGATGAGTATTATTTCAATGCCGACGCCGTGCGGCTGAAGCGGGCGGTCAAAGCCCCGTATCGCCACGCCGATCAACGCCCCAAGGATTGGGAGGAAAGCAAGGAGGGCAAGCACCGCCTGACAGCGCCTTCCAACCTGTGGACGGATATTACCGTGCCGTTCTGGTCTATGCCGGAGAATACCGAACACCCCACGCAAAAGCCTGAAAAACTAATGGCAAAGCTCCTGCTTGCCAGCAGCCGGGAAGGGGATGTGGTGCTCGACCCTTTTCTTGGCTCCGGAACTACCGCGGTGACAGCCCGCAAACTCGGACGCCATTTTATCGCTATTGAGCAGGAGCAACGCTATGCGTGCCTTGCGCTCAAACGCCTGGAGAGAGCAAAATGCACTCCGGTCATTCAGGGGTATGAAGACGGCGTCTTCTGGGAACGCAACAGCAGAAAGAAATAAGGTGAGCATGGAGAATGCAGGGACAGAACACGATTATGTGCTGGATGTTATCTCAAACATCCTTCTGTTCTTTGCCATTGCGGGTTTGGTGGTACCCTTGCTGCAGCGGGTAAAGGTTTCTCCCGTGCTGGCCTATCTGCTCTGCGGGATTATTATCGGCCCCTTTGGGATTTCCCATTTCTCAGAAGCGCATCCCTGGATATCCTACGTCTCGATCGACAAACCCCAGACCGTTCACATCTTTGGTGAGCTGGGTATCATCACGCTGATGTTTATGATCGGGCTGGAACTGTCCTTCCACCGCCTGAGAGAATTGCGCTGGTTTATCTTTGGGCTGGGCAGTGCGCAAATCCTGATTACCGCCGTCCTTGTGTTCGCCATCGCCAGCCTTTTTGGCAATTCGCTGCAGGCATCGATTCTGCTCGGTGCCTCTTTTGCGCTTTCTTCCACGGCCATTGTCATGAAAACACTGGAAGAACGCAGGCTCTCAAATCGCTCGATCGGCATTCTGTGTTTTTCCATCTTATTGATGCAAGACCTCGCGGTCGTGCCTATTCTGGTATTGGCGTCCTCCTTTACCGGAGATGCGGAAACCAGCATTCTTTTGGCCTTAGGGAAATCTCTGCTGCTGGGGACGATGACCATCGCGGGCATCTACTGGGTTGGCAGGAAGGCACTTACCCCCCTGCTGCAATCCATCAGTTTTTCCAACACGCCCGAATGGCTGGCGGCCTTTGTCGTATTTGTCGTGCTTGCCTGTTCCGCGCTGACCTATGCCGCCGGTTTGTCGCTGGCGCTGGGGGCATTGATGGCGGGTCTGCTCATTGCCGAAACGGAATTCCGGCACGAGGTGGAGACTATCATCAATCCTTTGAAAGGATTGTTGCTGGGCATCTTCTTTCTTTCGGTCGGCATGATGATCGACCCTGAGGAAGTAGTGCGCGCTCCGGGATTGCTCTCACTCTCCGTGCTAAGCATTTATGTCCTTAAAGCGGGAGTGATTCTATTGCTTTGTCTGGCCTTTAAGGTGCCGGGAAGACAGTCCGCCGAAGCGGCTGTTTATTTAGCGCAGCCGGGGGAGTTCGCTTTGATGGTGCTGGGCGTTGCCATGTCTGCGCATCTCATGCCCGCTTCCGATATCCAGTTTTTCCTGTTAGTCACCGTGCTGGCCATGATGATGACCCCGCTACTGCTGAAGCTCGCCCCTGTGGCAGGACATTACGGCCACCGTTTTTTTAGGAAGGATGAACCCACAGGCACCTTTACGGAAAAGGGAGAAATGAGCGGCGTTGTCATTGCGGGATTCGGAAGAATGGGGCAGCTTATTGCCAACGTGCTGGAAGAGCGACGCATCCCCTATATCGCCTTCGATTATAACGGAGAACGGGTACAAAAGCTCAAGGCGCAAAACTATCGGGTAGTGTATGGCGACGCCCGCAAAAAAGAACTCTGGCACCATTTGATCAATGAGAATATCGAGGCCGCCGTGATTGCGATCGACGATCACGATGCCACCCGACATATTCTAAAATCCCTGCGCACCCAGTTTCCGCTTTTGCCCGTCATTGCCCGTTCCCGGGACAGGCAAGGGCTGAACATGCTCTATGAAGAAGGCGCCAGCGATGTGGTGGAAGAAACGCTGGAGTCCAGCCTGAGGATCGCTCAACTGCTGATGGAGAGGATAGGTAGTGAGGCCGGGGCAACGCGGGAGGCGCTTACAAACACGAGGATGCACGTTCACGATACGCGGGAAGGGCAGCCTTAGCTTACCGGCCACTGCCCACCCACCAGATGGGTAAGGGAAGTGGGGGACGACTCGCCTTCCAGCAGGCCGCGATAGATCCAGTAATTACGCAGGACATTCTTTACATAATGGCGGGTTTCCGCATAGGGGATGCACTCCATAAACAGGAGGGGATCCTCCTCGCCCATTTTATCCTGCCAGCGCAGGAGCGCCACCACCCCGGCATTGTAGCCCACCAGTAAATACACGAGATTCCCATGAATATAGGGCTTCGCAGAAAGGTAGCGCAAATACGCCTGACCAATAGCCAGATTGTAACTGGGATCAAGCAGGCTCCAGGAACGGGGCAGCGCCTCCAGCCCCGCCGTACCGATGGCCGCCGTTTCAATTTCCAGCGCACCTTTCTGGCGGCGCATATATTCAGCGGTAGAAGGAAGTATCTGCATCAGCCCCTGTGCGCCCTGGGGACTGCTGACCTTCGGGTTAAAGCCGGATTCCTGCTTCACGATGGCAAGCACCAGCGCATGATCGGTAGACAAAGCCAGACGGTCGCGCCACTCCGGCACAGGATACAACGCCGCCTGAACCGCCGGTTCCGCTGAACCCGCATAGCGCGCCATGGGCAGCACCACGGAAGCCATGCCCAGCGTATGCGCCAGCTCCGTCAGCTTCTCACGGTCTTCACGGCGAAAATTAAAATAGCTGTGACGCATGAGGCGTTCCGCCGCGCTATTTTCATTAATGGCATTCAGCAGCACAATTTGCTCGATAGGAGTGCGCTGCACAAAACGCTGCCATCCGGCACGCTGCGTAACGCCGCTCTCCTGAGGCCGCCATATGGGCTGCCCCAGCTCCGCCGTAGCAATCAGGCCGTAAAAACTTTGCGGGGCACTGGCGGCTTGTTTTAGAAATTCCTGCGCCAACCTTTCATTTCCCAATAGCTTATAGGCGCGATAACTCCAAAAAGCGGCGGCGGCGCGGTAGGGCGTGGCAACCTGCTCAGAATGCGCCATCGCGGCAAAATGCCTGGCAGCGGCACCGATATCTTTCAACCGCCATGCTGCCAGCCCTGCCAGCCAGTTACCGTGTTGGCTTTCACCATGGGACTGACGGAGGATACGAACCCCCATCTGATACGCGGCATTGTAGTCGCCGTCTCCCAGACTGGAGAACCCGCTTTTCCACAGCCCCGTTTCCTGCGGGCGCAGGGATAATACTGCCAGGGAGGAATCGCTGAACCCGTTAAGGGTATGGCGAGGCGCAGGCAATGAGACTTTTGCCGCTTCCTTGGGGTAATATTTCCGCATGACCTGCAATACGGCGCCCGCCTGCGGAAGATGGCTGTTGTTTGTCAGCCAGAGTTTGAGCTGCAACAGGCTGGGGGTGTAGTTTTTATCCGTATAGCGGGCGGCAAGAAAATGCCCGATCAGCGCACGGTTCTCCACTTTCGCCATGATGGCGTCCACGTCATCCCATTTCTTTTCGTGGCTGAGGCGAGCAATGGCGCGGTAGCGTGCAATGTCATTGAGGCTGGCTACCGCCTCATAGACGGCGGCGCGTCCCCCCGCGGCAGGCGCGGGCAGGGCAGTATCTTCAGCAAAAGAGAGAACATCCGGCTTGGCTTGTGGAAACTCCTCCCAACGAGGCGTGCCGGTGATTCCCCAGATGCCCAGCAGCAGGACGAAACTCGCCACAATGCTGCCGTACGTCCAGTACAGCGTTTTCATGCGTTATTGTGCTTGCCGTTATTGTTTTTCTGTGCGCCCGTTGTAGTGGGTGGCGAATAAAAAATCAAGTATGAGCGTTAACACTTTAGTAATATATTGTTTTTTTCACCCCAGGAAGGCTTCAATCGCCAAAAGATCATGCCATGCAAGACGTTTCTGGGCAGGTTGCCGAAGCAGAAAGGAAGGGTGAAACATGGCAAACGCGGTCACCGGGGCATCCAGATAAGCATTCTGATAACTATAGGTTTTTCCCCGTAAGCGGGTAATGCCGGTGTCCGTTTCCAGCAAGGCTCGCGTCGCGCAGGCACCGATCAGCACCACAGCACGAGGTTTTATGAGCGCGACATGTTTTTCCACGAAGGGGCGGCAAATGGCGATTTCTTCGGGAGTGGGCGTGCGATTGCCCGGCGGTCGCCAGAAAATGCTGTTGCTGATATAAAATTTCTCCCGCGGCAAACCAATGGCGGTGAACATGGCATCCAGCAACTTACCGCTGGAGCCGCAAAAGGGGATGCCCTGCCGGTCTTCCTCCGCCCCCGGGGCTTCGCCGATCAGCATAATATCCGCCTGAGGGTTCCCATCGGCAAAGACCGTTTTGTGTGCCGTTTTCTTCAGGGAGCAGCCGTCGAAATGAAGCACTGCCTCGCGCAATTGCTCCAGCGTGGTGGCGGCATCCGCCAGCTCCCGTGCTCTGGCAATCGCAGCAGGGGGGGCGGCGACAAGCTGAGGTGAAACATTCTTTTGCGCTGGCAGCGGGCTACTGTTCGCCCCCACAGGGGAAGCGCGCTCGGCTATAAAGCGGTTTACCGGCGCATCCTCCACGCATATATCCACGCCTGCGGCGAGGTACCATTGCAGGATGGACTGGGCTTCATGTACTTGCATAGATTCATGCATACGTTACCTGATACCATCATGCCAGTGAAAGCTGATGCGCTTAGAGAAAAAAAAAGGATTCCTGCTTTCGCCGGAAGGATGAATCAGCAATAATGGATACATATGTCCGAACCTCTCCAACGTGACGTCATGGAATGTGACGTAGTGATTGTCGGCGCGGGGCCCGCAGGCCTTTCGGCGGCGATCCGTCTGGCGCAGCTTGGGCAGGAGGCAGGGCAGCCCCTCACGGTGATTGTAGTGGAAAAGGGGGCGGAGGTAGGCGCGCATATCTTGTCCGGCGCCGTACTGGAGCCTCGCGCACTGAATGAATTGCTCCCCGACTGGAAAGAGCGCGGCGCGCCGCTGCATACTCCCGTTGCCACCGATGAGTTTCGCCTGCTGCTGGGAAGCAGCTCGCTGCGCCTGCCTACCCCCCCGCAAATGAAAAATCATGGGAATTATATTATTTCGCTGGGCAATCTCTGTCGCTGGCTGGCTTCCCAGGCAGAGGCGCTGGGCGTACAGATATTCCCCGGTTTTCCGGCTGCCCAGGCCATTATAGCGGACGGCGCGGTAAAAGGCGTGATTACCGGCGATTTTGGCGTGGATAAAAAGGGCGACCATAAGGCCGGATTCCAGCCCGGCATTGAACTCCGGGCAAAACACACGCTTTTTGCCGAAGGATGCCGGGGTTCGCTCTCGCAACAATTAATGCAGGCGTTTGATCTGCGCAAGGAGTGCGACCCGCAGACCTATGCCCTGGGCATCAAGGAATTATGGGAGATAGACCCGGCGCTTCATACGCCCGGAAAAGTATCGCATACCGTAGGCTGGCCATTGCCGTCGGATACTTATGGCGGCTCCTTTCTCTACCATATGGAAAATCATCAGCTGGCGGTAGGGTTCGTCGTAGGGCTGGATTATTCCAATCCGCATCTTGACCCTTACCAGGAGTTTCAGAAATTCAAGACCCACCCTTCCATTGCCCCCGTATTTGCGGGGGGACGGCGTATTTCCTACGGGGCGCGGGCGCTCAACGAAGGGGGGGTGCAGTCCCTTCCCACGCTCAGCTTCCCCGGCGGCTCCCTGATCGGATGCGCGGCGGGGCTGCTGAATGTGCCTAAAATCAAAGGCACCCATACGGCCATGAAATCGGGAATGCTGGCAGCGGAAGCGGTGTTTGCCAACACGCCGGAAACCTATCCCGAGGCGCTTAAAAACTCCTGGGTATGGGAGGAGTTGTACGCGGCGCGCAATATCCGCCCGGCTTTCCATAAGGGGCTATGGGCAGGGATGCTCTACGCGGCGCTGGACACTTACATCCTGCGGGGCAAAGCTCCCTGGACGTTTCGCAATCACGCCGATCATACGCAATTAAAAGAAGCCTCCGGGTGCCCTAAGCCTGACTATCCCAAACCGGATGGCGTAGTGACCTTCTCCCGTATGGATTCGGTATTTCTCTCCGCCACCAATCATGAGGAAAATCAGCCCTGCCACCTCACCCTGAAAGACCCGGCGGTGCCGGTCGATATCAACCTGCCGCTTTACAATGCGCCGGAACAGCGTTATTGCCCGGCAGGGGTCTATGAAATCGTGGAAGAGGCGGGGGCGGCGCGCCTGCAGATTAACGCCCAGAACTGCGTGCATTGCAAAACCTGCGACATCAAAGACCCGACGCAAAATATCGTCTGGGTGCCGCCCGAAGGGGGCGGGGGGCCCAATTACCCGAATATGTGATGCATGGCATCAGGCTCCCTCGCGCTACGCCTGGCGATCAAAAAATGAAGTCCGCATTGGTCATCGTACCCGTATAGTCGCCGTCGAGATAAAATTCGAAATCCAGTTGGTCGGTACGCACATAAGTGCGATTGCTGGTGCTGCTATAGGTGAGGCGGAGTTCTCCCGTTTCCGTGGAACCGCCATCGCTATCCAGCCCCGTGAAGCCCAGCCCCGTCAGGTCGATCTTATCCGTTCCGACCACGAAATCCGTAATGCGGTCATAATGGCTTCCCGTATGGTAGCTATCGGTAAGTAAGGAAAACTTAAAGACATCCGCGCCGCTACCGCCGCTCAATATATCGCGCTCGCCGCCGCCATCCAACGTATCGTTGCCAGAATTGCCAATGAGGTTGTCGACTCCGTCGCCACCTAAAAGCACGTCCGCACCTCCACCACCGCGGATGGTGTCGTTGCCGCTATCGCCGTTTAGCACTTCGTTGCTGAGGGTTCCTGTAAGCGAATCATTGTAGGCAGAACCAATAACCTGCTCGATCCCCGATATGACGTCGCCTTCCGCCTCTGCCCCGCTGCCTGCTCCTGTGTTCAAATTGACGGCCACCCCACCTGTGGCATTGGCATAGGTAAGCGTATCAAATCCTATGCCTCCCTGCAGGGTATCCGCGCCAGCACCGCCATCGAGCGTGTCGTTGCCTTTCCCGCCGTCGATCAGGTTGGCATTGGCTTTTCCTACCAGGCTGTCTCCATACGCGGAACCGATCAGGTTCTCGATAGAGATAAGCATATCGCCTTCCGCAGAACCTCCGGAGGCAGGATTTTTTAATAGGCTGATAGTGACGCCTGCGGAAGACAGGCTGTAATCGGCGGTGTCGTTACCCGCTCCGCCATTGAGCGTGTCCGCCCCGTCGCCGCCATCGAGCGTGTCGTTGCCCACACCGCCGCTTAAAGAATTTTTGCCGTTGTCTCCGATGAGCTTGTCATCATATGCAGAACCGATCAGGTTATTTATATCGATGAATACGTCCCCTGTGGCATCCCCTCCGTGAGAAAGCCCCAATTTAAGGTTAACATAGACCGCTAAAGGAGAAGATGCGTAGCTGGCGGTGTTGGTATTTACCCAATCCCCTCCTTCCAATGTATCCGCTCCAGCGCCCCCCTCCAGGGTATTGTCTCCATCACCGCCGTCTATCCAATCATCTCCGGCGCCGCCCTCCAATGATTCACTCTCACTAAATCCATGAATAATGTCATTTCCGTCCGTTTTGCCTTCGGCGAGGATGCGTGTTTTCAGGTCTTCCTGGGTGAATACGGTGCCGTCGGCAAATGCCAGGTTTTCTACTCCGTAAACGGTGAATGCGTCTTTTAACGTAACGCTACCGCCGCCCGCAAGGGAAAGTATGGCATCCTCGCCATGGCGAAATACGCTTGTGTTTGCCCAGCTGATACCTGCGCCGAATGAGATGGTATCATCTCCCCAGTCACCGTATACCGTATCCATTCCTTGCCCTTTGTTGATGATAAATGTGTCATCGCCATCTCCCCCATCCATGGAATCATTACCTGCTTTGCCCACAAGCGTATCATCTCGACTAAAGCCCACAATCCAATCGTCACCGGAAGTCTGGGACTGAGCCGTGAGTTTATCCATCAGTTCGGTTTGTGTTTTGATCGTGCCATCGGCATAGTAAAAATTTTGTATGCCATAGTAGGGACTGAATGCATCTTTAATAATTACAATCCCGCCCCCGGACAGTCCTAAATAGACATTCCACCCCTCTCGGTAAAAGCCGGTGGTATCCCAGGAAATCCCTTCACCGAATCGGATCGCATCCGTCCCGAAACCTCCGTATACAATGTCTACGCCAGCCCCTTTATTAATAATAAACGTGTCATTGCCATCTCCCCCCTTCATGGAATCGTTGCCTGCGGTGCCTGTCAGGGTATCGTTGCCGGAAGTGCCGCTTTGGGTCGTGACGGCAGCAAAACGATTTTTGACATCCAGCGAGGTTTTTGTGGTGCCATCCGCAAACTGCAGCTTTTCCATGCTGCCGCCTGAGTTAATTCCATCCACTACTATCACTTTGCCACCGCCGGCAAGCTTTATCAGGATGTCATTGTCACAGCGATAGAATGTCGTGTTGCTCCAGCTAATGCCATCGCCAAAAGAAAGTACATCGCCGTATCCATAATAATCATCGATAACATCCCAGCCTTCCGCTTTGTTGATGATATAGGTGTCGTCTCCCTCGCCCCCATCCATAAAGTCATTACCCGTGCCGCCCGTTAAGGTATCATTACCCAGGTAGCCCATCATATAATCGTTTCCACCCTGACCGTTCATATTGTCGTCCGAGTTGTCAAACCCATGAAGGACATTCGCGGCGTTGCTCGAGGACTGTTCCAGTATTTTCTGTTTAATAATAGTATTCGACCATACCGTGCCATCGGCGAAGGTGATAAAATCAATGCCGTGATAGGCGTTGCCGTTAAAGTGATCGGTGACGGTGATTTTATCCGTGGAATTGGTAAAAGAAATCACCAGATCGTTATCGTCGCCTGCCCGTGAAAGGAGAGTATTGGCCGCAGTAATCCCGGGCTCAAACTTTATGGTATCGTTGTCATAGTCGCGGGTTACATAGCGCACCTCGTCATCTATCGTATCCTGGCCAAACCCTGGTGAGAATACATAGGTATCCGCTCCATCGCCTCCTCGGAGCATATCATTTCCGGTGCCTCCGGTAAGAGTATCGCTCCCCTCGAATCCATCCACGACATCATCTCCGCCCGTCTGATGCTGGGCAAAATAAAGTGCCTGAATATCTGCCATATCCCAGGAGGTTCCGTCAGCAAATACAAGATTATCTACGGCGAAATCATTGGAGCCGATTGTAAAATAATAAAACTGTTTCTGAATGGTCAGGGTGTCGGTGATGTTTTTGAAAGTAATGACCAGATCTTCCAGATCAGTTCCCGCCCGGTTAAGCATCAGATCACTGGGATGTATGGAAGGGAGGAACTGTACCTTATCCCCATCCGTAGCAAAGATATTGATGAACTCATCATATATAACGTCATGCCCGTACCCTTCTCCAAACAGGTAGGTATCAGCGCCATCACGCCCGTTCATAAAGTCATCTCCTGCGCCACTATCAATAAGGTCATCCGCAGGTGTGCCGATAATATAGCTGCTGTCAGGACTGTTATAACTCGCGACGATATCGGCGGTGATTTCATTGGCGGTTTTTTCCGTTCCATCCGCCCATACGAATTTTTCTATCCGGTTAAAATATTGATCGCCGAATACCCCCGTATAAGCAACGTCATAATGGTCGACAATATGGATACTGTCGCCGGTGCTTTTAATGGTAACGATCAGATCCATAGGGTTTTCAGGATCCCTGGAAAACTCCACATCGCTCACGGTAACGCCGCTTTTAAAGCGTATTTCATCCAGATCGGAAGACAGAACGTTGTCTCGCTTGTCATGAATGGTATCGTGTCCATCACCTTTGCCGAAAAGATAGAAATCGCTTTCATCACCGCCAGAGAGGTAGTCGTCACCCGCGCCGCCGTCCAGCGTATCGTTGTAATACGCTCCGTAGAGACTGTCATTGCCATCGGTTCCGGTGGTGACCTGTTTTAAGATATCCTCCCAGGTGAGCGTGGTGCCGTCTGCAAATTCAAATGTCTCGATCCGGTTAAACCAGGCCACCCCCAGGAGATTAAACAAATCAAGTTTAGTGCCTGTAAATTGCTCGGCAATGAGGGCGGAGTCTCCCGTATCCTTCAGAGTAATTAGCAGGTCGGGGGCTTCGGAAGGTCGAGAAAAGGTGACATCAGCCGCTGTAATGCCGGGGGCAAACTTCATCACATCATTGGCTCCCCAGCTATAGCCCACCAGCCCGGAAATAAACGTTTCAGGGTACTGCGACTGATCGTGGATGGTGTCGTGCCCCATGCCGGATGCAAAAACATAGGTGTCGCCGCCGTCCAGTCCTACGATGGAATCATCTCCGGCGCTTACATAAAATGTGTCCGAAGTACCAAAGCCATAGGTGGTGTCGTTCCCGTCGGTCGTATAGGTTTGGATGACTTTGTCCTGAATCTGGAGCCAGTCGATAATTCCCCCATGCTCCAGAATAAAAACCTCGATGCGATTATCGAGTGTAAGCTGAGTATCGTAACCGGTAGAGGTATATTGAAATTGGTCTCGCAACGTAATGCTGCCAGCCCCGGAGGCGAAGGTAATCGTAAGGTTGGTGCTGTTGCCATTGCGAGTGAAGATCAGATCATCTTCCGTTATCGCTCCCAGCAATGCCAGCGAATCGGGAGCGGTAGTGGTGGAGATCGTCCTGATGTCGCTGATAGTGTCATTGCCATCGCCCAGCGTGTAATAATAAGTGTCGCCATTATCGCCGCCTTTGAGCAGATCGTTTCCTTTCAACCCTTCAATTTCGTCAAAGAAAGCGGTGCCGTTGATCGTATCGTTGCCGTCTGTTCCTAACCCAATTGTGGCTGAGATGTCTCCCGCCTCATACACCGTGCCATCGGCAAACTGAATTTCCTCAATCGTATGATCCGCGCTTAAGGGAAGCCCTGCCAGATCGTAAGTCGGGGTTTTATAATTATCCTTCACCGTAATGCTGTCACCCGTCTGCGTGACGGTAAGGAGGAGATCGTTCCCAGAGCGCACGATGGTAACATCCGAGGGGGTGTAGACGGCCAGACGAATGCGGTCGCCGGTTTCGGGGGTATCGCTGTCGATAATCTTGTCATGCCCGAAATTGCGCCCAAAGACATAGACATCCTGTCCGTATCCGCCTGTCATGGTATCGTTGCCCGCGTCCCCTACGAAGATTTGGGAGCCTGTTTCCGTTCCCCGCGCCAGTGCATCGTTGCCACTGGTACCGATATGCACGCCGCTGATGCCCAGGCCATTCACAAGCTGTTGGAGGGTAAGGGGCGGGGGGGTGCCATCCATTGCCCGGATCAGGCTTTGGATGATATAATCGGGGCGCACCTCGTTATTATCCATGCGCATCAGAGCGTCGGCATAACCGGCGATAAGCTTGGACCAGGAATTATTCCACTGATTGAGCGCGGTAGAAGAGGTGGTGGAGAGCTTGGAGAATGCCCCGGCGATGCCATCGGCTAACGCGGTGGCGGTATCGGCCATAAAATGATCCTGGGAAGAAACAAACGGCGCACCCGGCATAAGGCTCTTCAAAGGCCCCTGCACACTCAATCGTACCGTGGCGTCTTCCCACACCTTCGTCCAGCTTTCCCATACTTCCGCGGCATTGGTGGCGATGGGGTTGCCCGCGCCGTCTCGGGGCATCAGCTCATAGCCAAAATATTTCTCCAAAAACGCCAGCTTCTGCGTATCCAGTCCCTCCGTGCCGATAGCGACCTTCGAGACACCCTGCACCCCCGCCCAGCGGAAGAGAATATCGTCCGCCCGGTTTTGCAGACCCGTCCAGCTCGTCGTCGCCGCCAGATTCTTGAAGCTGGTGACCAGATTGAGCAGGGTGGCATCGTGCGTCATGGCGATATCCAGATCGGGCAGGTTGCCATACCCCTTCAGCGTGGGCAACGCCGCCGCCGCCGGGCTGACCGTGGAATCACCCAGATACCTGGTATCCACCTCGCCATGCTCCAGCTGCACATCATAGAGTGTTCCGTTGGTATTGTCTGTGCGGGTGAAGGTCGCTTCCGCGCTGATGGTATTGCCGCGGATGGAGGTGACCGAAGGCGCCTTTTCCCCCAGAAATATTTTCTTAATCCCCGCCTGCGCGAGGGTTTTCAGCTCGCCGCTGTCCGTGATACCGTCGCCGTTTGCATCCTGCCAGACGCGCAGGGAGGCAAAGCCGCTATCCGCGCTGGTAATCCTGCTGTCGCCGTTGGAGTCCAGCGCCCGCAGCGCCGCGATGCCGCCCGTGGTCGCGTTGCCGAACATCTCGCTGATATCGTCGATCTTGCCGTTGCCATTGAGGTCGCGCACGAGAAACCCATCGTCCTTCTTCGCCCAGGCGGTGTGTTCGGCGAAACCGTCCCCATCGAAATCAAAATACGCCTTGGAGTTGCGCTCGCGGGTCAGCTCCAGCCCGTCGCCGTCCAAGTCGATCATCAGCGGGTCGGCCTCGGGGTAGCTCTGCCCGAACCCGGCGTGTAGCGCCAGATTGATGAGTTCTTTCAACTCGGCGAGGCTGGCGGACTTACCGTCCACATGCTCCACCTTATAGGCCACCACATTGCCCGTGGCTTCGCCCGTCTCCAGGTCGAGGTCGTAGTCGTTAAGCACCATCGTGCCCGCACGCCCGCGGCCGATCTCGATCAGGAGCTGGTTGCTCTCGGTGAGGCCGAAGCGGAAGTTCGCGCCGATGCGCAGGTCGGTCAGCACGCTGGCCGCACCCAGAAAGCTCGACAGAAGACCCAGTGTATTGGCCGACGCCAGCAGCCCGGAGTAGGGGGTGTAATACGCCCAGTTCCCTTCCTGCCACCATTGCTGCACTCCGCCCGTGATCTGCTTCGTAAACCCGCCCCAGGAGACAAAATCTTCCGTGGTGGCATCGGTGATGATGGAGTTATTCCCAAACTCAAAAATGTCCGCACCAGCACCGCCTACCAGAGTATCGTACAGGCCGGAAGGCGTGCCACCTGGAACCACCAGTGCGCTCACCTGCGCCCCGCCCGTGCTTACGCCGCCGCCTGAGAGTCCATCCGTGTCGTCGCCACCTTCGAGGGAATTGGCATCATTATTGCCAATAATAATATCTCGGTACTTCGTGCCGATGGCATTTTCGAAATTATCCAGTACATCCAGCGGCACCCCGTAATTATCCCCGCGTGGCGTGCTCACGCCTTCCTTCAGATCGATCTCCAAGCCGTCCGTAAAACTCGTCACCCCCTCATACGAAATGGTGTCCACCCCAGCACCACCGTCAATGATGGAATGCTTCTGATGGTCAGGGTCAACACTCAGCGTACCCGAGCGGAGGAAGAGGTCGTTGCCGGTGTCGTGAGTGCTAGAAATAAAGTAATAAGGATTATATAACTCAAAAGTTTGACCTGACTCAACATTAGGAACAAAAGCAAAATCGTCATAATCTGGATTGTTTTCTACTCCTACATACACGCCTTGGTGAAATTGCTTGGGTGGATCAACCAATAAATCCCAACCATAGTTGGTCTCTTCCGCAGCCCACTTTAATTTTGTAAAGAAGTTTTCCCAATAATCATACCCCTGTTCAAACTTTTCTCTAACGGCGCTATCCCAACCAGATTCGTCATAATATTCATTGATAAGTATTGCTCCCCCTACTGCGCCACCCCATTTATAGGCAGGATTACCATTGGTAAAATGTTCGAATATTTTTTTTGTAACGATGGCTCTGGCTACAATTGCCCCAGCTGCAGTAACTGAGGCCTCTATTAGCGTTTCACCTGTTGCCACATAAACTGCTTTTAATGTCGTAGCTCCATTTTGTTTCTGCAACTGATATTCATAATTAAATCCTATTAATTCTCCAAGCGCTCCCGGAGCTTTTGCAAGCAGTAAAGGAATTTTTGTTAATGTATTTCCTGAAGCTTCAGCCGCTTCGAGAAAATCATCAATAGCTTGCTGAATAAAAGTTATAGATTTATTTAGATCAGAAATACCATCCTCTGAAATGCCGATAACATCTTCTTCGTTCGCGCGATTATTAATGGTAGCCGATAGGCCTGTGCTATTTAAATCCCGGGGATTACCATCTACTTCTACGTCATTATCACCATTAGCTCCCGGTGCTTTTAGAATTAGATCAACGCTAGTCGCCATGTTTTTCTTCTCTTAAATGTTTTATAGAAAGTGAAGCGGCTGCATAAATTACAATAGACCACGCTCCAATAGTTAAAATACAAACTCCACCATATAGTATCACCTTTGACCAGCCGCCTATGAGGTCAAGCAGCGAATATTGATTCTTCTCATTTAAGACAATCGCCCTTTTCGTCTCATCCAATCTTTTCGGCAAGTCCAAAAATTTTATGTTCACCGTCTGTGAGGGATACTGTTTCTGGAATTCAAGAGTTATCTCTTTGCCGCCTAACAGAATTTTGTGTTTGTTGTTAGGAAAAAACAAAGAGCCAATCCCACTCTCATACTTATTATCTAAACGAATTATTTTAGCGGCAGCCACTTCTCCCGAGATATCTAGCTGGCGCAGGTAATTGGCTTTTACAGCTAAGGAAGCTGATAGAAATGGAGCCAAAATAGCACAAATGATTAACTCGTGAGTCTTTGAAATGCCGTTTCTCATTTTACCCTCTTCGATCAGTCCAACCAAAAACTAAGAAACAACATCGTTAATACATGGTTTTTGGCCGCAGCGCAAGGACACAACTAAGGATTTTCTATGCAGAAAGTTTATAGGAGGGCAAGGGAAAACGATGGGGTCTTTGACCCCTGAGAACGGGGTGTAATACGCCCAGTTCCCTTCCTGCCACCATTGCTGCACTCCGCCCGGGATCTGCTTCGTGAACCCACCCCAGGAGATGTAGTCCCCTTCTTCCGCATCCATGATCATGGCATCGTTGCTAAACTCGAAAATGTCCGCACCCGCGCCCCCATAAAGAAGGTCAACGCCACCGTCCTGCGCGCCGCCGCCCGATAAGAAATCCGTATCCTCATCCCCGTACAGCCTGTCGCTGCCCTCGCCGCCGAAGAGCATGTCTATGCCCTCGCCGCCGTGAAGTTCATCATTCCCCTTGTCGCCAAAAAGCTTGTCCCTGCCACCGGGTAGACCTAATTTTACATTATTGGAATCATCACCCCAGATGATATCATCCCCGCCGCCGCCCGCGATGATGTCGTCGCCCGCGTAGCCCACCATGGTATCGTCGCCGGGAGCGCCGGATTCATCGATTTTATCCTTCACCGACGCAATGAAATCCGCAAATAGCGACTGTTCTTTATTGTCGTCCATACTGTCGGAAAAATTATCCCCGATCAGGTAATCCCTCCCGATACCGCCGTTAATGCTGTCACCACCACCGCGACCGATAGCGTAGTTGATGTCCGTGGCAGGGGCTGACTTGATAGAATCAGAAGCAACAGGAATATCTGTCCCAAAGAGCCCATCCTTATATGCGCCACCAATTAAAGTATCAGAACCCTTATTTCCGCTAATACTATTCTTAAGTGAACCAGTACCGTAACCTTCTATCTGAAGCCAATCATTGTCATCACCTCCATAAATACCAAATGCTCCATGCGAAGCGATAATCGTATCATTCCCTTCGTCTCCCTTAAGAGAATCCTGACCAGAGGTACCGGCAACGATCACATCGTCACCGCTGCCGCCATTCACATTATAGGCATCGTTGGTGTTCCCCGGCAAAAAGAGGTCATCACCTTTTAGAAGGTCAACCTCGCCACCGTTATCATTGCCAACAAACAAGTCATTGCCATCCGT
>Ga0209573_1002356_pt1 | contig 24409 bp, 17 predicted proteins | sample TNRBio252014_DNA_FD_185870 | JGI IMG/M metagenome (GOLD analysis project Ga0209573, IMG submission 185870) | Wastewater treatment Type I Accumulibacter community from EBPR Bioreactor in Madison, WI, USA - TNR Reactor_6/25/2014_ DNA (SPAdes)... | ecosystem: Engineered > Bioreactor > EBPR >... | reverse complement strand
CTTTCAGGGCGGTATAGACCACTTCGCCGTCGTTGATATCGGCTTCGAGGATCATTCCGGGGAGTGAGCCCAGCATTTCGGGGCCGGAGGGGCAGGGAATATCGCCGGTAAACCAGGCGACCACCTTGCGGTTTTGGGTTGTATCATTATACGTGGCCTGCTGGCATTTGTAGCCCAATATCTCTTTATTTTCGCCGGTAAGTTTCCAGGGCGTCTGGGCGATATCGCCTTCAATCAAGTATTTTTTATCCAAAAACTCGCGTTGTTCTACCGAGCGTTTTTCGGACATATTTTTAAAAATCGCCAATTCGGGTTGTCTGATCTTAATGTGTACGCCGCCGCTTTCCATATCCATATCTTCTTCTTCTTCCTCTTCCACCGTTCTGAAAAGGGATTCCATTTTATTAAAAAGCAATTCCATTTTTGAAGTTTGGAACTCCGGAATAAACTGCCTGGCTTCCTGATCGTCGGCGGGGAGTCGGCGGTGCATATTTATTTTTTGTTCGTATAAAATAACCCCCTGGTTGTCGAGGTACTTATACATATTGGCCAGCAAAAGAGCAATTACGAGCAATACCTGTTTCATCGTTGTGCGTTTTTTTTCTGCAAAGCTATGGGCGGGGGATTGGAAAAGCCGTTAATCATTGTTGAATTAAGGTTAATTAAGGTTAATGACGCGAGCTTTTTACCCAAGCGGGGGTTATTTTTGTAAGATCAAAATAAAATGGATGAAGCTATTGCCCGGAAAATTGCGGCTCGCCCTGGCGCTCATGATCAGTAGCATTGCGTTGTTGCTGGTATTCCAATATGTTTGGTTAAAAAAAGTATACCAGGAAGAACGCGGCCTATTGCAAAAAGACGCTACCGTATTATTTAAAGACGTCGTCTACGGTCTCCAGGATTCCATCATACAGCGGGGCATTGATTTTTCGGGAGATACCCAAACACCCAAATTCACCATGAAATTACATCCGCCCGACATGCCCGGGCATCCCGACAGGGTAATGAGAAGTGATACGGTAGAGCGCCTGGTGATGAACGACATCAAAGAATCGAAGGTCCAGGTTTTTATTACCTCTACAGACGAAGGCGACATACAGACCATCGACCGCAGGCAATTGTCGACGGTAGTCACCCACGCCAAACAGATGACCGATTCGCTGCACGGCAATTTCACCTTTACTTTCAAAGACGACTCGCTCCGCCTCGATGAAATCAGGCGGGCCTACAAGGCAGCACTGGCCAATGCGGGCATTTCGCTGCCATTTGAATTATTCCGGCTAACTATGGGCGATACGCTTGCCTACCAGCCCGGCATCGCCACTCCCCTGTTTCCCGCCGGGTTTCCGCCCGAATTCGTCTACGCCGCCAACATACACCCTTACCAGGCTTATCTGTACCGACAGGTAGCGCCGCAAGCGGTCTTTTCCCTGATATTAGTGGCGCTGACCTCGCTATCGTTCTGGTTTATTTTCAGGAGTCTGCGCCAGCAACAGCGGCTCACCGAGCTGAAAAACGACTTTATCAGCAATATGACCCACGAGCTCAAAACCCCCATTGCCACGGTGAGCGTAGCCATCGAAGCGCTGCGCAATTTCAACGCCATGCAAAACCCCCAGCTAACCCGCGAATACCTGGATATCTCCAAAAACGAGCTCGGCAGGCTGACCCTGCTGGTTGACAAAGTGCTCAAAATGGCTATCTTTGAACAACAGGCGCTCGCCCTGCAATGCGAACACCTCGACCTCAAAACGCTGGTGCAGGAAGTGCTCAATTCCATGAAACTGCAATTTGAGCAAGTGCACGCACAAGTCGACCTGCGCGAAGACGGCGAAAGCTTCCCGGTCTACGGCGACCGCACTCATTTGCTCAGCGTGGTATACAACCTGGTAGATAACGCCTTGAAATACAGTCCGGAAAACCCAAAAATAACGCTAAGCCTCATGGGCAAAGGCCAGGAAGTGAGCTTGGCTGTACGCGACAACGGCATCGGCATTGCGCCGGCCTACCGACGGCGCGTTTACGAGCGTTTTTTCAGGGTGCCCAGCGGTGACGTGCATAATATCAAAGGTCATGGACTGGGACTGAGTTATGTAGCGGAAGTAGTGCAGCGCCATAGCGGTCGCATCATACTCGAAAGCGAAGAGGGGGCGGGCAGTTGTTTTACCGTATATTTTCCGAAAGATGGACAAGCGGATTAAAGTATTTTATGTAGAAGACGAGCCCTTTTTGGGGCGCATCGTAAAGGAAAGCCTCGAAAGCCGCTCCTTTGAAGTGTGTATGGTGTCCGATGGTCAGCGCGCCATACCTGCTTTTGAAGGTTTTCACCCCGACATCTGCCTGCTCGACATCATGCTGCCCCGCAAAGACGGCTACGCCATCGCCGCTGAGATCAGGCAACGCAATCCGCGAGTGCCCATCATCTTTCTCACCGCCAAAACCCAGACCGAAGACGTGTTGAAAGGTTTTCAAACGGGCGGCAACGACTATATCCGCAAGCCTTTCAGCATGGAGGAACTCATAGCCCGCATACAAAACCTGCTGCAGATCACCCAATCGGGAAAGGCGGCTGCAGAATCACCTTCGCAAGATCCTATCCCCATTGGGCGCTATACCTTTTTGCCCTGGAAATACGAACTCCGCTTCGAAGCTGAAACCCGCAAATTGTCGCACCGCGAGACCGAATTGCTGCGCATACTGAGTGAAAGCCGTCATCAGGTGGTCAACCGCCGGGATATTCTGCTTCAGATCTGGGGTGATGATTCGTTTTTTAATTCCCGCAATCTCGATGTGTATATTACCAAATTGCGCGATTATCTGAAGGCCGACGAGGCGATTGAGATCGTGACGATTAAGGGGGTGGGGTATCATTTTGTGGTGGGATAAGGGGGGGCTGTACGACTGTACGACTTTACGACTGTACGACTGTAGGACTTTACGACTGTACGACTTTAGGGCTTTAGGACTTTAGGACTGTACGACTTTACGACTGTACGACTGGGCGAGGGGGCGATCAATGAAAAACAAACACATATGCAAAACGACATCCTATTCACTGAAAAACAGCGTTTTACCCAATGGTGGATTTGGCTTGTGCTATTGGGTATCAACGGGTTGTTTTTGTACGGCATTTATTACCAGATTATCGGCGGCGAGCCATTTGGCGATAAGCCTATGAGCGATAACGGGCTGCTTATAACTTTTGGGTTCACGCTTTTGATCACATTGCTCTTTGCGAGCCTAAGGTTGGATACGCTCATCAAAAAAGACGGTGTCTACGTGCGGTTTTTTCCTTTTAGCCTCAGTTATGGGTTTTATTCCTGGGATACTATTGCGAAAGCATACGTACATCAGTATAGCCCCATAGCAGAATTCGGCGGTTGGGGTCTACGCTATTCCTTAACGGGCAAGGGCCGCGCACTCAACGTATCGGGCAACATGGGACTGCAACTTGAGTTCAACGATGGCAAAAAACTGCTCATCGGCACACAAAAGCCCAAAGAGATCGAGCGGGTATTGGCAAAATTGGGAAGAACGGGTGAAAGTCGTTGAAAGCAGGGCGTTTGTCTATGATTGCTTGACCTTTTATACAAGCGGGGATTATTTTGCGTAATATTAAGGCAAATCCCTAATGGTGTATGAGCCAAAAAATCCTGCGCGCCCTTCCTGAGTTATTGGAAGCCGGCGTCATCTCGCAAGACACAGCCGACCGCATACGGGGCTATTACCAACAAAAAGAAGGGCAACAACCCAACCTGCTTTTCAGCATCTTCGGCATATTGGGCGCCTTGTTGGTCGGACTGGGCATTTTTTTGCTGATCGCCCATAACTGGGATGAACTTTCCCGCGCTACCAAAACGATTATCGCTTTTGCGCCCATGGTGCTGGGACAAGCTGTTGCCGCTTATGCGCTGTTGCGTCGCAACGAAAGCGTAGCCTGGCGGGAGGCATCGGCTACTTTTCTCATTCTGGCCATCGGCGTTTGCATCGCCTTGATCAGCCAGATCTACCAGATTCCGGGCAAAATTTCTTCTTTCCTACTCAGCTGGATATTGCTGGGTTTGCCCTTGGTATACGTGCTGCGCTCATCGATGGCGGGCATCTTGTACCTCATCGGCATCACCTATTACGCCTGTGAAATAGGCTACTTCACACACCCACAGTCCGAATCGCCTATCTATTGGGGCTTGCTGCTGTTGCTGGCGCCGCATTATTATTTTTTATTAAAAAAATCACCCGGTGGCAACTTCTTTCTGGCCTTCAACTGGCTGATCCCCATATCCGTTTTGATCGTATTGGGCGTATTGGCGCAAGACGAAGGGCCTCTGATGTTTTTGGCTTATTTCAGCTTGTTGGGGTTATTTTACCTGGTAGGCCACACGCCATTCTTCCAGCGACTAAAAACCATCTTCAACGGCTATGAGATCATCGGTTCTTTGGGGATGATCATCCTGTTGTTAGTGGCCAGTTTTGACTGGTTTTGGATAGAAATGGGCCGCGAGCCGTCGCTGTTCGAGTCGCTGCACGCGCCTGAAAGTTGGATAGCCCTGGCGCTGACCTTAGCCTGCGGCGCGCTGTTATTTTTTAATAAAGAAAAACCTACCTGGACCGACGGGCAGCTCAAATTATGGACGCCCCTGATATTTGCTGCCATTTTCCTGATCGGGTTTACCAATACTACCCTACCCGTCATATTGACCAACCTCCTGCTTTTTGCCCTCGGCATCAGCACCATCTGGCATGGTACCAAGGCCAACCACCTGGGGATTCTCAATTACGGCCTGCTCATCATGACGACGCTTATAGTGAGCCGTTTTCTCGACGATCGTTTCAGCTTTGTAATCAGAGGTTTGGCTTTTGTGGCGTTGGGTATCGGCTTTTTTGTAGCCAATTACTGGATGCTACGGCGTAGAAAAACCGAATAAAAAACTCTGTGTAACTCCGTGAAAACTCCTTATAACTCTGTGGTAAAAAAATACACAGCAATGAAAAACATAGCCCTCATAGCCTTCGTCCTCACCTGCGCTGCGCAGTGGTTTGTGCCTGCCAACATGATCTGGCAACGCGAGCACATTCTCGATGCCGGCGTAGCCTACAAATTCAAAACTGCGCCCGTCGACCCCAGCGATCCCTTCCGGGGGAAATACGTACAATTGTGGTTTGAAAACAACAGCGTGGCATTGCGCGACACCCAGTTGCAATGGAATTCAGGTGAAGACGTGTACCTTACCCTGGGCGTCGACAGTGCAGGATATGCCGTTTTTACAGACGCATTAAAAATACCTCCCGTCGAGGGCGACTACTTGCAGGCCAAAGTCAGCTATGTAGACTTTTCCACTCCCCGCATGATGTGGCTCATCCTGCCTTTCGATCGATTTTATATGGAAGAAACCCGAGCTCCCAAGGCTGAACAACAATACAATGAAGCCTCCCGCGATACTTCGAAAGTCACCTACGCCGTAGTGAAGATCAACGCCGGCCAGGCCGTACTCGAAGACGTAAAAATCGATGGGGTTTCGCTACGAAACTAAATCAAGCTATTATGCCAACTCGCTTAACAACTCTCTTGCTGAGCCTCCTTTGGCTCCTACCTTTAACCGCTCAAGATTATGCCGGCCGCTGGAAAGGCGCCATAGAACTACCCGGCACGAAACTGGAATTGGCCATCGACTTGTCGCAGAAAGACGGCAAGTGGATCGGCGACATGGACATACCGCTCCAGCAAATCAAAGACATGGCCCTTGCCGACCTGGTTATTGAAAGCGGTTCGATGAAATTCAAACTGCCCGAAGTGCCCGGCAATGCGTCGTTTTTGGGTAATTTTAAAAATAACGCTTCCCTGCTCGAAGGCGATTTTACCCAGATGGGGCAAACCTTCGCCATGCGCCTGGAAAAGGAAGACGAAGTAGCCAAACGGGAGGCCAAAGCCCGACAGGACAAAGCTATTGCCACCCTTTTGCAACTGGCAGATTCGCTACGGCAAAAGCAACAGGTGCCGGGTATCGGCATAGGAATCATCCAGGATGGGAAGATAGCCCTTGCCGGCGGCGTAGGCCAACGCGATGCAGAGAAAAACCTGCCGGTGACAGCCCAAACGCTATTTGCCATAGGTTCTTCTTCAAAAGCTTTTACGGCCATGGGCCTGGGGCTATTGGTAGATGACGGCAAATTGGAATGGGACAAACCCGTGATCCAATATATGCCTGATTTCCAGCTATACGACGAATTTGCCACCAAAGAAATGACAGCCGTCGACCTGGTCACCCACCAGTCGGGTCTGCCGCGCCACGACCTTATGTGGTACGGCTCCTCATTCAGCCGGCAGGAAATCTACAACCGCCTGCGCTTTTTGCCGCCCAATAAAAGTTTCCGCTCCACCTGGCAATACCAAAACCTGATGTACATGACTGCCGGCGTATTGATCGAGCGCCTGTCGGGCAAAAGCTGGGAAGAATTCACCCGCGAGCGCATTTTCAAGCCGCTGGGCATGGCAAATTCCGTTTTTTCTGTAAAAGAAGTACCCAAAACCGCCGAGACGGCCTTACCCTATCGCAAAGACGGCGACAAAGCCGAGCGCATTCCCAACCGCGAAATTGCCGCGGTGGGCCCGGCAGGTTCTATTCATTCCAATGTAAACGACATGCTGAAATGGGTGCAGATGCACCTCGACGCCGGCAAAGTTAACGGCCAGGCCTTCATCGGCGCCGACGCCATCAATAAGATGCACCACCCGCACAAAGTTATCGAAAGCAGCGAATCGCCCGAGTTCCCTGAGTTCTCCGCCCGCAGCTACGGCCTGGGCTGGTTTGTATACAACCGGGGCGACATGAAAGTAGTGCAACACGGCGGCAATATCGACGGCTTTTCGGCCTATGTGTATATGCTGCCCAAACAACAGATAGGCATGGTATTCCTGACCAACAGAGACGGCACCGGATTACCCGGCGTGTTGGCCAACTACGCCACCGACCTGCTGCTCGACAAACCCTACACCGACTGGTACACCAAAGCTTTTGGCGACGAGTCGAAGAAAGAAGAAGAGAAAAAAGACGAGGAATCGAAAAAGAAAAAACCTGTGCCCGGTACTACGCCCAGCCATGCACTGAAAGATTATGCCGGCAAATATGAACACCCGGGTTATGGTATTATGGAGGTAAAAATGGTGGGCGATAGCCTGCATATGGCTTTCAACTCCTTTGACGCTACCCTTCGCCACTGGCATTACGACGTATTTAATGCGTTTATTAAGGAACTTGAATCGGATGTCCTGGTCAATTTTTACAACAACAAAGACGGCGTCATAGAAAAGCTGTCGGCGCCCATGGAGCCGAGCATGCCGGAAGACGTCGTATTTACCAAATTGCCGCCCGACCTGCTCAACGACGATAAATACATCGCATCTATCAGCGGCGCCTATGAATTGGAAAGTGCGACTTGCACCGTGGAGAAAAAAGGCGCCAAGCTATACGTTACGTTGGTCGGTCAGCCGCCCTATGAGTTAACCCCTTATCGCGACAATGAATTTAAGCTCAAGGATCTGAACGGCTTTTCGCTGGTTTTTTATTTTGAAAATGGCGCGGAAAAGGCTAGTGCGGCAGAGTTTCATCAGCCGAATGGGGTATTCAAGGCGGTGAGGAAATGATGTGCTGATGTGCTGATGCGCTGATGCGAACGAAGTGAGTCCCGTACCGACTGGAAGGAGGTCGGGATGCTGATGTGCTGATGCGAACGAAGTGAGTCCCGTACCGACTGGAAGGAGGTCGGGATGCTGATGTGCTGATGCGAACGAAGTGAGTCCCGTACCGACTGGAAGGAGGTCGGGATGCTGATTTGCTGATGCGACCGAAGGGAGTCCCGTACCGACTGGAAGGAGGTCGGGATGCTGATTTGCTGATGCGACCGAAGTGAGTCCCGTACCGACTGGAAGGAGGTCGGGATGCTAATTTGCTGATGCGAACGAAGTGAGTCCCGTACCGACTGGAAGGAGGTCGGGATCCTGATGTGCTAATTTGCTGATGAGTTAATGTACTAATGTGTTAATACACTGATTATCAATATATTATTAACAAATCAGCAAATCAGCAAATTAGCAAATTAGCAAATTAGCACATTAGCAAATTAGCAAATTAGCAAATCAGCAAATTAACCAGCTTTTCCAAATCTGCTTGTTCAATCGGATGTTTGGAATTGGGCAATAGCTGAAAGCGGCCGTTGGGCAGGGCGGCGGCTACGGCCTCCGATTCTTCGCGGGTCACCATTTGGTCGTCATCGCCGAGACAGATGAGCACCGGTTGCTGGATGGCGGCCCATTGGGTGAGTGAGAACGCGTGGCCGTTGCCCAGTCCGTGCAGCATATCGGCGGTTTTGTGCAATACCACTTTCCAATCAACGGGCTGATGCCTGGCCTGCAGGGCAGCGGCGAAATGGGGTATCTTCTCCGCTATTTTTTCCGGGTTGAGCATTTTCATTTCCTTTTCGGCGATGGCGGAGTCCCAGGCGAATTTGGTGCCCAGAGTCGTCACCTGATTCACCAGTTCGGGGTGGGTGAGGGCCAGGTATAGTGCCACGTATCCGCCCATACTATAGCCGAAAAAATCGGCACAGGCAATCTGGTTTTCCTGCATAAAAAGCCTTACCTCTTCTGCAAATGCCGCAATAGAAAAATCGCCGGCCACCGGCTTTCCGCCGTGCCCGCTGAAATTCAGGTCGAACACTTCATAATGGCTCGACAACAAGTTTTTCAAAGCAGCTAACTGATCTTTGCTGCCTATGGCGCCGTGGAGTAATATCAATGAAGTATTCATAGTTTTAATGTGCTAATGTGCTAATGTGCTGATGTGTTAATGTGCTAATGTGCTAATGTGTTAATGTGCTAATTACACTACTGGACACTTTAGATACAAGAAATTGAAATAGTGAGAGTTAGGAAAATAGTAGAACTTTGAGTTCGCCAAAACCTAAAACTACTATGGACCCACTCCCACCAATGGCCGAAGTTAAAACCTTTTTTTCAGGCATACGAAAGGATGTGCTTGAAACATTGATTTTGCTGGTACACTGCATGATTCGTGGCAGGACGGTGTGCCTGTATAAGTGCCGAACGGAGGCAGGAAGCGTTTTGAAGCGCTAAAACCTTAATCTTGACTCTGTATACAAGCGCTTTGTGCGTTTCTACTGCAAAGGGAGTGTAGATGTAATGTGTGTGGGCATCGCCTGGCTGCTCATCCATTTAACCAAGACACAAGACGCTGTGTTTCTGGTCATGGACAGAGCCAATTGGAAAATTGCCCGGGTCAATATTAATGTCCTGTTCATCGGCCTGTTGCTTCCGGGCGGGTTGTTTGTGCCGGTTTTGTGGCTGCCGTTGAACAAAAGAGGCAATTCTTCCACCGCAGAACGCCTGGTGTTGATGAATCGTTTTTTGCATGTCTGGCAACACCTCGGTTCAAGCCCCGTCACTGTGCCGGCCGACCGGGAATTCATCGGACTGGAGTGGTTCGTGCGCTTGCGCAGGAGCAATTTTTCGCTCGTCATACGGGCCCGCTGGCAGGACTATTTGCCCCTTGTGGCGCAATCGCTGGATAAGACCATCTACAAAACCTCCCGGCTTATAGAGCGCAAAGTCAAGGCAAATAGCTTGTTCCCGGCTTCTTTCGCCGTGAACGGGTACACTTTTTATTATACCGCCCAGTTCAACACCGGATCACGCAAAGGCAAGGATAAATGGCTCATCCTGATTTCCGATGAAAAGGACATTGCCACTATCAATGCCGCTTACCGCAAACGCTGGGGCATCGAGGTGTTCTTCCTGCATTGTAAAACCAACGGGATGAACTTTGAAGATCTCAACCTCAAAGCGCCCCAGAAGCTGCAACTTATGATGGGGGTGGTGGCCATTGCTTATTGCCTTTCCATTGCCGAAGGCTTGCGCATAGAGAAAGTGAAACCCTGCAAAATCAAGAAGTCAAAGAACGGCCAATTTAGGGCTATCTCCATTTTCCGCCAAGGGTTCGACAGCCTGAAAAGCCGTCTGCACTTGCTGTGGGAACTGAAAATATGGCTGGTAAAATGCCTGCGGAACACTAAAAAAATTGTCTTCAAAAAACCTACACTCGAAATCTTAACTCAAAGTGTCCAGTAGTGTAAAAATTGTGAAAATGGTATTGGAATATTGGGTTACAGGTTAGTTCGGATGCTCAGCTTTTGCAGTATTTGCTTTGCTTTTGCAATGTTATCGTTACCAATGGCTTGACGACGGTTGTTGCCGTAGCGGTCAGCGAAATACAAATGGTGCTGGAGTTGATATGCCGAAAAGCCATCGGTAATCGCCCAGACCCCCGCCTGCACGGTCATGGAATCCTCACCTTGAGCAGCTTCAAGAAAACGAACCAAGTCATCAGAAACCTTCCGAACTCCGTAAAACATATCTTTTTCACCAGGAATGGGCAGGTTGGCATTGATGCAAGCTGCCCCTACAGAAAAATGAGTGGTGTCGAGTGGGTATAGTGTGAAAGTGTGCGGGCGCTTTGTCACCATATTTTGGTGGCTACCAGATGACACGAAGTAAGTACCGGGCGAGACCAGTACGAGTAGCCGTTTTCGGACAAGGCTTTCCACTTGGGCATGGATGACCTCAATGGAGTGCCCGGTCGCTTTTGCCCTTACCAAGCCCTTCTGCTGGAGTTCGAGCAGGTCAATGGCTTTGCCGTCCGGCAACTGATTTGCTCTTGCGGTTAGTTTTTCGATACGCCGTTCCTTTCGGTCGGCGAACCATTTGCGGATGCGTTGGATGAGTTTGTAAAACATGGCAGTTGAGTTTTGATGAAAAATGGTTTTGAAATGTAATACCCTTGGGCACACAAAAGTCAACAAGGAGTTAAGCGAAGCCCCGCACAAGGCGCTTTGTGCAGGGCTTCGCAAAAGGCTATTTCAGCATTTCGTCAACAAGGGCGATGACAGACTGGGCAATCATCTGTTCGGCATCCCTGCCTGCATTGGTCTGTCCGCTGCAACTGATACTGCCTTGTTCCGCCCAGGTAGGGCGCCGGGTGGCAAGTGCCTTAGCTCTCAACCTGCCCCATTCTTGCGGGGACAGCTCCTTGATTGCGGCAATGATTGACTTGAACCTGCCGCTGGAGCGGAGTTCCTTAGCGACGACATCAGCCGTTTTGCTTCTTTGGAACTCAGCCAAATCTAGGTCGGTAAAGCAGCAGCACCCCATCTGGTTGCAGCTTTCCCGGACGTTTTCAACTTGCGCCTTTTTGATGCAGCCGATGAGGTCGTCCGCTTTGGCTGGCTGACCGTTGGAGGAGCAGGCAGTGGCAAGTGCGAGCAAAAGGCACCAAGCGGATTTTTTGAAAAAGAAAATGGTCGTTTTCATGATGAACATACTTTTTTGGTTAGAAAATGAAAGAAGTTGGAGGTCGGTACACGCTGTACAAGTAGCACCTTTACATTGATAAATACCCTCAATGCTTTTGGGTCAATAGCGAGGGCTGCGAGTTTTGAAAAAAAATGCCCAAGTGGGATTGAGCTCCACTTGGGCATTGGGCGGCACGTCAGGTATGCATCCTGCGGTTCATTTCCGCCCTCAAACGCATCTTCACCATGTAGCACCGCTGCTTGGCGGTTGAAGGGCTGGGGATGCGCATGCCTACTTTTTTGAAGTAGCCGAGTTCGGCTGCCAGTACCTCGTAGTTTTTGCCCTCGACAACATAACCCAACAACAGCCGACGGTTTTTCTCGCTTTGCCGCTGCAAGCAGGCTGCAAGGGTTTCCACGACTGTTTCGGCGAATGCTGCCTCATCCTGAGCGTTGTCAGCAAGTGCAGCTGCTTGGAAAGCGGTAGGGTCAAAGTCGGTGAAATGGGCGGTGTAGCGACTTCTGTGACGGCAACCTTTCAGGAAGGTGTTTCGGGCAATGCCGAAGAACCAGGTGAAGATCGAGCCTTCACCCCTGTACTCAAATTGCCCAGCTTGGATGCGGACAAGGAACTGCACCCAGGCATCCTGCATCACATCGTCCACGCCGAAGGCATCGCAGCCCCGGCACAGCAGGTATGCCCTGACGGACTTGAACTGTTCCCTGTATTTTCTCTGAAAAATGGGCATGGCGACATAGCCCTTACCTGCCGTGAATAGGTTGAGGATGTTGGCATCAGTGGTTTGGCTGAAATCAGGAACAGGAGAATGGTTGACTTCTTTTTTCATCGCAAAAGAATTTACCAACGGCAACCATCGGCGGTGGACTGCGGACACAACTGCTCAAGCCCGATGAACGCACAGGTACTTGAGGGCTTGTCCAACCGGACATCCCCGATGATTGCCGCTGAATGATGAGTGATGTGAAAAGTAGTCCGGACTACAACTTTTGGCGCTTGTAGTCAAAGGTGAGGCAAGCAGGTTTTGCAAACAACCCGAATTGAAAACATGTCACCCGGAACGAGGGACTTTCTCTCCGCAGAGGGCTGGGGGAAAATGCAGCGGGGTTCGGGGGAAATGCAAAAAGGCGTCACGGCTATTTGCTGTGACGCCTTTTTTGCATGATAATCAGTATTTTATCAATGCACTATTGCCAATTTTTCAACGACCTGTCCTTCTGCTGATTGGATGGCAACCAGGTACATGCCATTTGGCAATTCCTGCCCATCGAAGCGCAGGCGGTAGCTGCCCGGCTGGAAGTGCTGCCTGTTGGAAAGCGTCTTCACCCTTTTGCCACTCATGTCCAACACCTCGATGATAAGGTATTGGGGTGAAACGACCGAGAACAAAACGTTGACCGAGCCACTCGATGGATTAGGCGAAACGGTAAGGCTAACGGGGTTGCCTTTTGCTTCATGGGTTGCATTGGGCACCATGCAGTCGAACTGCACATTCGGGTTGTAGTAGGGGTTGATACGCTCCTTGGCGAAAAGGTACCAACACGTCGCACCACCTGTGTGCAGGACGTTGTGGTATTCCCAACTGAAACAAGTAGAAACGTGGTCGTGGCAGGCGGCGACAATCCCCCTTCCATTGTTGCGGGGACCATGTGCCTGGACATACTCGATTTCTTCCAACATTTCATGGTAAAAAGTCGTGTCGCTAAGCCAGCAAGCACAGGTGGTCATTTGCCCTGTTCCTTCATACCAAACGCCATCGAGTAAGGGCGGGGTGCAACTGCTAAAATCAAAGCCTTTGTAAATATGCGGGTCGCCGGGATGCGTATGATTGTCAATGTAGGTACTATCCCTAGCCCAATAGTAGCCTCTTGTAAAATCAGAGTGGCGGTCGTTGTAAGCGAGCAGGTACCAGGGCTGGAGGTCGGTCGGGATGACGCTGGTGTTGATGCCATTGCCCCAATAGTCTGTGCCGGTAAAAAACTTACCGTTGACATCATCCCACATGGATTTAACGAACTCATCGGCATGGTTTGCAGCGTCGAGGTATTCCGTATTTCCTGTGATATTGTACAGCCGGATGAACATGGGGTAGAGGTCAATATTGTGTTCAGTTGCAGAGTAGGCAAATTCGATTTGAGTGGTGTCCCAACCTTCATAGCCCGCGGTGAATCCCCTGTTGCCCCAAGTATGCTCAATGCACCAATTGGCAAGTACTTCAGCAGATGCGAGGAAGGATGAATCGCCGGTGGCTTCGTACAGGCTGATAATGGCAAGTGCCGCCCATGCGATATTGCCAGTGGAAGTGGAAACGTCATAGATGTCTTCTCTCCATACTCCGGTATCTCCCACCATTTCCTTCCAATATCCCGACATCCTTGCTTTGCCATTAATGTCGTAGTGTAACCCTGCAGCATAAACATTGCGCAACCGCCCGTCCGAGAAATAGCGGTCGTTGTTTTGGGCAAACAAGAACGCATCGCCTATCCTTCTGGCAGCAGTGAGGTAGGCTCCGTTGGCACTTGGGTTTTTGTAATATTCTGCGAGCAAGGCAATGAGGACAAGGGCGGCATCGTAGGTGTGCGATGTCATTTGTTGTGACCAAAACAAAGAGTCACTATTGGGCATCACAAAACTTTGAGGGAAGCGTGGTTCATCAAGCCGGGAGCGATTGAAATAGATGCTGTCAAAATGGATGACGGCGGAGTCGGGGTTCCAGGCTTGGGGGGCAACTATTTTAGGACCTGTGATGAGGCTGTCATAATTGCTCTTCAAATGTACACCTACATAGTAAATTGAATCGAGGAAAAGCGTAACAGAATCTGGTGTAAAAAAGCCTAAGTGGTACTTCTTTAAAGCTATGCCAAAGCCGAGGTTCGTTCTGCTGAAATGCGTATCGTTGGGCATATCCCAGCAGCATTTGCACCACGAAGTGTCTATTGAAAAAATGGCAGATTTTTTACCGCCCTCACAAGAATCTGAATTGAAATTGACTTCAATTTTGCCCGGTTTGGACATTTTAGCCATGAAGCAGATTGAATCCAGACCAAGAAGGTCGTAGCCTTGGGCAGTGCCAAGCGCCCAGTCCGCATCAATGGTTATGTTTGGGGCAAGCATGCCAAAACCACCGTAACAATTGTTGTTTGGAGGATTGTTGATGACGTTGGCAGGGCGCATCCAAGTGACTGCGATGCAATCTTCTCCGGTATCGTCCATGCTGTCCAATGAAACGTTTAGATACTCGCTACAATCATAGGGATCCTCGTACCTGCCCCATTTGGGATATTTGTTGTTCGCCCCTGCTGATGGGCTTTTATAGACCCAAAAGCGGTCGTCAAGCAAATACAGGACGTGCCTTTCCCAAGCTGTACCCTGGGTCAAATCTATGCGACCAGTGCTTCGGGCATCCACACCATCTTCGTAAATGTAGGCTGGGTTGGAACTTTTGAATGGTGGGCGGTTCGTGCCACCAACTATAACTTCCAATTTTCCTTTGCCTTTCAAATAAAAAACCAGTGAATCCGCCCCTAACATATCAATCCCCGGAAACTGCCCGAAATTGTCCACGCCCCAAGTGTAAGCCCATGCAGCGTAGCCGTTCGAATCGGGCACTACATGCTTGTAAATGAGCAGTCCGTTGCTATGCCAGTCGTCCGGGTCTTCCCGGTATTGCTGGGTAATCGTTGTGAAATTGTCCACGTCCCCCTCGCCATGCGGGATAAAGATATTACAGGCATCGTTGCCGTTAAGATAGACAAAGGAAACGACATGGCAGCGGTAGAGCTGGTCGGTGATAAACAGCCGGGCGCTGTCGGCGGGGGCGGGGTTCCGCTGTGCGCAAAGGGTGGCGGAGAAAAGCATTAGGGTAAAGCTTTTCATCCAGGTTCGGAAATGGGTGTTGAGTTTGACCATGATTGAAAATTTAGGTGAATAGTATTTGTATCAAGATTCTATATCACAATTTCCCCATAGTCAACTGTTGATTGTAAAAATACCGGTATTTTGGGCTTATTTTCCCGAATTTGGTGATTTTTGTTCCACGGGGTTTTCATCACAACAACGGTCTGAACCATGCACAAAAAACTGACTCCCCTCCTGCTGCTTGCGCTTTTTTTTTCCATCACAGCTACCGCACAGCCCCGCAAAATCGGTTCACCCGTGGTGCGCAATTTCACCAGAGAAGAATATAAGGCTGGACCACAGAACTGGGCGATTGACCAGGATGAAAAGGGGCGCTTGTACTTCGGTAACAATGATGGCTTGCTGATGTACGATGGCACTTTTCGTTTATTTCCCTTGCCCAACAAGACTATCGTACGTTCCATGGCTTATGACAAAAACAGCCGTAGAGTGTACGTGGGTGGTCAAGGCACTTTTGGTTTCTTTAAAAGGAACGGTTCAGGCTCATTCGAGTATAGTTGCCTGAGCGATAGCCTTGCAAAACAGGAAGACCGGGACTTTGAGGACGTCTGGAGGATTTTCCTCGATGATGCTGACAACAGCATCCTTTTCACCACCTACAAGATGATTGTGCGGTACCGCCAGGGACAACCTCCAAGGGCGTATCGTCCACAAAAGGGCGACCTGGAGTTTGCATTTTCCATCCGGGGCAACATTTACGCATGGCAACCGGGCATAGGTTTGGTCGAACTAAGGGCTGATACATTCCATGTGGTAAACGGCGGCGATGTTTTTAGCCAAGATAAGATGAGCGTAAAGGCGATTCTGCCATTTGACGGAGATACCAAGCTGATTGCCACGGAGCAAAAAGGGTTGTACAAGTTTGACGGTAGAAATAGCCCAACACCCTGGCTTGAAAACATGACCGGTTTTTTTGAAGAAGTGGTCATCAACACGGGCGCAATGCTGCAAGATGGCAATTACGCTTTCGCTACCAAGTTGAATGGCGTAGTCATCATCGAACGGGCTACAGGCAATATGATAGCCCAATTGGACAAAGACCACGGGCTTCCGAACGACAATGTGATTGCCATCAAGCAAAGCGCAGATAAGAACCTTTGGCTGGGGTTGCACAATGGGCTTGCCAGGGCTGACATCAATTCATTGTGGAATTTCGTTTTCGTCCCTCCATATACTCAAATAGGTGCTCACGGGTCGGTACTGTTTAAAAATAAACTTTACTTAGTGACGCCAAATGGTCTGTTTGTGAAGGAGTTTAAAGAACATGAGGTGCTGGGAAAAGAATTCACAGCCGTGAAGGGTACAGAAGGGGAGGCTTGGAACTTAAGTGAGGTCCACGACACCTTGTTTTTGGGGCACCACAACGGCGCTTATTGTATCTGCAGCGACGGACGGCTGGAGCAAATAGACACAATCAAAGGGTATTGGAAATTCCTTGCCGTGCCTGGTCGCTCCGATTTACTGTTGGCGGGCAACTATTCCGGCTTGGTGCTTTTCGAAAAATCTCCAGGCAGCCCGTGCGGATGGAAAAAACTTAAAGATTTCCCTGGCGAGTCTTCGAGAATCATGGAGTTTGATAAAAATGGAACCACACTTTGGATGACCCATGTGTACAAAGGCGTGTGGAAGTTGGATTTTAAGCCCGATTATTCAGACTTGGCTCAGAAGCCCTTTCACTTCGGCAAGACCAACCTCAACGGGCTACCTTCATTGGATAAAATCAATGTTTTCAAGATTGACGACGGGGTCGTTTTCGGAACAGAAAATGGTGTTTATAGCTATGGTACTTCCAATGTTTTTGGCCTGGACAACAAGTTCTTGAAGATTTTTGGAGATACCGCCTTTGTCTCTTTTATGGTACAAGACAGCGAGGACAATATTTGGTTTTGGGCAAACGGCAAGCCGGGTAAATTAAGAAAGACCGCTGCCGGATACGAGCGGGTCAATTTCCCGGAGCTTGGGTTCCTCGATGGAAACTTCAAATCTAACTTTGAGCACATCAACCCTCTGCGCGGGGGGGGCATACTTTTCGGCACAGCAGATGGCTTTTTCAAATATGGAGCGAATCCGTCAGTACCCGTCATTCCCCCGACCGGGGCTTCGACGAAAGCCCTGCCTACCTGGATAAGCATTTTCCCCTGGGTTCTGGCAGCCGTTTTGACGGGGCTATTCCTGTTTGTTTACTGGTGGTGTAAGAAGAAAGTTGTGATTGAGCCTTCAAAAGCGGCTTCAAGTTTATCACTGCTGATTGAACACGGATATGAAAACTGTCTGAAGGACCTCGAAAAAAAATTGCGAACAGAAAAACACAGTCCTGAATCCTTGTTTAAGGAACTTGATTTCTTCCAACAATCGGTTGCACCGAGTGAAAAACAACTTGCGCTCTACGAAGAAAACAGGTCGTGGGTGAAAGCACTGAGGGTTCTGTTTTCAAAAGCGCCCGACACCTTTTGGAAAGTGGCTGTTAGCGCAAAGAACGGAATGAACGAGGATGAAATTTGCCAATATCTCAACCTGTCAAAAACAACAGTAAAGGACAGGCACTTGAAAGACCTGCACGTGTATTTTGGCACCAAAGACATGAATGCTCTCAGGCAAAAACTTAGCAACTTTCACAAATTGCAAATTGACGACATTCAGCATTTGCCTTTGCAAAAAGTCTTAAACCAAATTAAAACCAACCTCTATTTACCCTTCGATGAACTGGCTAATCTTATCAATTCCCGGCTGAGCAACTTGGCACCATTTGACAAAAGGTTAATGGCTTATGCCGATGAGAAGCCTTGGCTGAGAAAGCTCCAGAAGGACTACCCCGGCAAATTAAATCAAAAACTGTTGGTGACTTGCATCGGCATCCGAAACGTGTTGACGGATGAAACCATGGCAACTTTGACGGAATATTCGGTAAAACAGATGGAACATGCCCGGAAAAACCTTCGTGATATATTCACGCTACCCGATGGAGATGCCTTGACAGAGTTAATCGAGAACTACCCTGATGAGTAACAACAATTTCAAGCGAACTAAGTCGAGGTCAAATCTTTGCTACTCGAATCGTTTCGACGAACTCGTTTTCGTTTTCTACTGAAAGCCAATAAAATCCAGATGGTAGCGCATCCCAGTTGAGCGCTATTTCCAACGCTCCTTGCTCAAAAGCGAAAGCGCTATTTGAAACCTGTTGCCCGATTGAATTGTACGCCGAAAGTTTCACCCAGCGAGTGGGCTTGCCGCTCAGTACCACTTTGAACTGACCAGTTGTAGGGTTGGGGAAGGCTAATAAAATCTGAAAATCAACTACCTCTGCAGCCCTAACAAAATCCAAAAACACCTCCTTTTTCCTGCTGTAAGCCGAATTCCTCCTTTTTCGTGCGCCCCTTATCCAATGTCAATAAAGAAGGGTACTTTAGCTCAAACATCGCCATGGCGCTCAGGAAGAAATCTGGAAACCTAATAGAGGCATTCGAGGCTCAGTGGTCGGCCAACTGTTCATAAAAACCTCTGCATAAGCCATATAAGCTATCGTAGCTGATACCTCCTGGATGTTCCATGTGCAGTTTTAACTCATAGATACATCTTATTCTTTATCAATGCATTGCGCACCAAAGCGGGAATCGCTGAACATTGTCTTTCCCCTGCATATTAACAACATTATCAGCAAATTAGCAAATTAGCAAATCAGCACATTAGTTTTTCCATCCTTTCCTCTCTTGTTCTATATGATGCACCTCCACCTTCACCCCATATTTTTCGACCAGGTGGCGGGCCATGGCATCGGCGGCATAGACAGAGCGGTGTTGGCCGCCCGTGCAGCCAAAATTGACCATCAAATTCGTAAAACTGCGTTCGATATAATCCTCCACGGCCTCGTCCACGATTCGGAAAGCGCTGAGTAAAAACTCGTCCATGCGGCTGTGGTGTTTGAGAAAATTGATCACCGGCTCGTCGCGGCCCGTGAGTTGCTTGTACGATTCGTAGCGGCCGGGGTTGTGCAGGAATCGGCAGTCGAACACAAAGCCGCCGCCGTTGCCGCTGGTATCCTGGGGGATGCCGCTTTGGTTGTAAGCAAAACTATTGATCGTAACCGTGAGCAGGCTGGCGGCGCCTTTCTGCTTGTTGAAAGGCTGGAATTGCTGCGATTGGATGAGGTGGCGCAGTGCCCGACTTAACTCTGGGAATTCCACCGGAAATTCCACGTGGTCGAGCAGCCATTGCACATTTTGCAGCGCAAAAGGAATGCTTTGCAAAAAGTGTTCTTTGCGTTCAAACAGGCCCCGGAACCCGTACGTGCCGAAGACCTGAATACAGCGCATCAGCACATAACCATAATAATAGGGCACAAACTGCTCGCGATCAACGGGGATATATTGGGCCACAGCCTGCAAGTAATGGTCGAGCAATTCCTGTTTGACCCTTTCGGGAATATCCGCTTTGGCTTGGTAAAGCAGCGAGGCCAGGTCGTATTGCAGGGGGCCGCGGCGGCCGCCCTGGTAGTCGATAAAATAGGGTTCGCCGCCTTTCACCATAATATTGCGCGTCTGGAAATCGCGAAACATAAAATACCGGCAGTCGGCGCCGAGCAGGTAATCGGCAAATCGGTGAAAATCGTCCTCCAGTTTCTGCTCGTCGTAGGGCACGTATGCCAGTCGGAGGAAGCCGTACTTGAAAGTATTAAAATCCCATATCATCGACTGCTTGTCGAACGACTCGCGGGGGTAACAGATGCTATAGTCGAGGTCGCGGCCGCCTTCTATTTGCAGGCGGGCGAGTTGTTCCACCACGCGTTTATAGAGTTGCACCAGATAGTCGGGAAAATCCTCACCTTTTTGCAGCAGGAAGCTATACATCGTCGTCGAGCCGAGGTCTTCCTGGAGGTACAAGTGGCGCGGGCCGTCCTCGGCATAAATCTCCGGCACGGGCAGCCCTTTGGCCCGAAAGTGTCGCGAAAAAGCCAGGAAGGCGGCATTTTCGGCGTCGTTGGGGTTATAGGCGCCGATGGCGGTGCGGGCGCCGCGTTGGAGGCGGTAATAGATGCGCTGGGAGCCCGAGGGCGCCAGCGGCAGAATCAGGTCGGGGGTTTCGCCGGCCCATTGTTCGTATAAATCACTAAGTGCCAGTTCGATTTTTATGGAGGACATGTAGGTCGGTTGTCGGTTATCGGTTGTCGGTTATCGGTTCACCAGTTATCGGTTATCGGCATCTCGCCCCCTCACTCCCTCTCACCCTCTCACCCTCTCTAACAGGGCCTTTAATTCGCCTCTTCGCATATACAGCAGCGCCAAAGAGGCTATCATCACGATCACCGCTAGTGCAAATAATTTGCCGCCGTCGTTTTGCACCGAGATGCCCAATTTAGTGAGGTGAAAAAAGATAGCGCCGGCGATCAGACCTGCGCTGAGCAGGGCGCCAAAAATCACCGTACGGGGTATCAGTAGCAGGGCTGCGGCTATGAGTTCCATAACCCCGATGCCGATGCGGCCCCAGGGCTCCATGCCCACGGCGGTAAAGATATACACGCTTTCGGGTGCGGCGGTAAATTTATAGAATAGCGTTTGGAGGAGGATAAGCGCTGCTACGAGGCGCAGGGCCAGGTCCAGGTTTTTTTGATTGAACATGGTGGGTGTGGTTTTTTGGGGGTGAAGATAGGGGAAAATGGGGGGAATGGGCAGGATTATTACGGCAATTCCATATTAATTCACGGCAGTTTTGCATAGGCTTCCAATGCCTCTTTAATGGTCACGTGTTCTTTTTTAATATGTCTTCGCGATTATGTTATTAAGGCTACTATTGTTTACCCGCCGTCTATGATTTTGCAGTAATTATCAATAATTGACAGGGTTTGAGTAATCAATCTCATCTGTTCATTTTCCATCGATCAAATTAGGCATAAGAAACATGACCTCAACGCGGCGGTTCCTTTGCCTACACCATTCTGAATCATCATAACATAGCGGTTTAGTCGAACCAACGCCTAGTGTTTTCACTCTATCCTCTGGAAACCCGCATCGTTTGACCAAAAATGCTTTAACAGCATTAGCTCTCTGCAAAGACAACTCCATATTGCTCCCTCCTTCTCCAGTATTATCAGTATGGCCTAACAGGTATAGTTGGGCACTCATCCTTGTGGCTATTTTCGCCAATCTAACCAACTCAGGATAGGTTTTATCTGGATTGTCAAACTCAGCTTTCCCAGTAAAAAAAGTACTATGCTCAAGTTTGAAATTCTTCCTTATATAGTCAAAATCATATACGATGAACGTATCTCTGATAATTCCCAAACCTTTTGAATTAGATAAAAAGTGAAGCGTATCACGCTCTGAATAATAACCAGGCACTTCAGGAAACAGCCGAATAACTTTCACGCTATCCGGACCAGTATATTGGTAAGTCCCTTTTTCTTCAATATTCTTATACTCGATACCCGTAAGTGAGTCCTGGCCAAACGAGAACTCCATAAAACCTTTGTTAGAAATCTCCTTTCCGTCTTGGTCCATCACCACTCCCACAAATCGCATCGTATTCTCAGAAAAAACCTTTGGGGTATTGATTACTTTCATTTTCCAAATATCGAGTTTCCCGCCTCTGCATCTATCTATGCGTGAAAAAAAGCTTTCCCCCGAATGCTCAGAAAAAAACGTAATCCCCTCGTCACTATAAATGGTATTCATTGGTACTCCTATATTAACGGGTTCCTGTAAGGTACTCCAATCATAAGCCGCGCCAAGTTTGGCACTATACATATCTGTATTTCCAAAGCCGCCTGGCTGGTTAGAAGTAAAGAACAACATTCGACCATCAAGTGTCATTACAGGTTTACCATAATCACCTGTTATACCCAACGTCTTTGACAGCGACTTTGGTTTTGAATCCCCCCCATCTTTCATTTCGACAAAAAAGATATCTTTTTTAGGTTCAAAATCAGGTATAGGTACAGCCTGATAGGACTCAAATAGTATGGCTGATCCCCCTGGAGTAGCTGTAACAAAGCCGCTCATTTTATCCCTAATAGATTTATTCAGTTGGGGTATTTGCGCAGGATACGGCCGTGACCATGGCTTTCCTGCCGACCAGCGGTCAGATTGTAGCAACTCCTTGCCCGATCTTAGCAGCATCACCCTTCCATCTGTATCTATATATAGCGGTTCAATATCGGCTAGTGTAGAAAGTGTCGCCACTTCAGTTGGCTGAGTCCAGACGCCATTTTTGAATATCGAAGTCATTATCTTTCCTCTCATAGTCGTAGGGTCGCGTCGAACGAAAAAAACTTCAAGGCCATTACCCCACGAAACCAGGCCGAATTCATCCATATCTATAGTATTCCATTCGCCCATGTATTCGGGCCGCTCTAATGTGTCTGCATTTATATTTTCCAACAATTTAATGATGCCTTTAAACCATTCCTGCTGTTTGTTGGATGTATCGTGATAACGAGGAGCAAATTCTTCAATTATTTTTCGGGCGGAGGCGATTTGTCCATGATTAAAAAAGAAGCCAACTGCATCATGTACCAGGTTAAAAGCCATATCATGATCAGGATATTTTTCTAACAACGCGCGTAAATCTTTTAACAACTCCTCAGCCTCAATAAATTCTTCCATACAACCTGAGAGCCTGGCTTCTAACTCCGTTATTTTGCAAATATCTCTTATCTGACTTCTACTCTGGCTATCAAGCTTTTCTACTCCTTCTTTGGAGGCCAAATGTGAAATCTGAAGGCAAATATCCCTTTCAAAGATAGTTCCGGGATTGTTCCGATAAAGCGTTAAAAGAGGGAGTAATCGATTAAGACGAAACGTATCTTTTACATTATCAAAACTCCGATCACTTGCTATCGGATTTTTTGGATGATCCGCTTTGAATCGATCCATGTCACTATAGGTATGGCTTGATTTGAAAATCTCCCATATCTCATATCTAAGCTGCCATAAGTGGGGGTAATTAAGCGGATCAACAAAACGAGAAAACTTGGAAATAAGTAAAGTGGCGTCTTCGTATGTTATGTTTTGCCTATGAACCCCAGTCATCATATACTCACAATAAAACGTTTTCTTTTCTATATTCGAAGACTTATCAATCCCCCTTCCGCATTTCTTCTCCAGCCAGGGGTTTATTGCCTCATTAACAAGAGCGCGACGGAAACTATCTCTGGCAGATTTTTCTAACCAATTCGGAAAATTTTCATATAATGGTATTAAACTTCGAGTGCTTCCTTTTTCACATATGTCATCCATGATTTTTCGCTCCAATTCTCTAATCTTTTGCTGTATAGTTTGTGGGGAAGCCTCCAGTTTGATAAGTTCTCCCAGGTACGCTTTAGGTGCGTCATATAACTCGCCAGGAAGATTGGAAAGCCGTTTATGTATCTCGCTTTGTTTGGTTATGTCGTTAGATCGCATTCCAACTTCCAGTTCTTTTTTAAATTTATCTTCAAAACTTGGTGCGCTCATTCGAGCATCGTATGTCGGTATATAGTACTTGGAACTACAGGCTGACAGAAGAATGGCAGCATAGCAAATAAATACAAACTGGACTCTATAAGGGTAAATCATGCTCTTTATTATTTAATAATTTAGAGAATATATTTATCAAGCGGCTTCATGAAAAGCTCTTTCATCCCAACTTATCCATCATCGCCTATCCTAAATTCACCGCTTGTTGTTAAATCAGAATTCACCACAATGTTACTACTATTCAAAATGAATACGGTTCCACCCATGATCTGTCTTTGCAACTGTAAATCGTCATCATGCTGTGGCATTTCTAATATACTTTTGATAATCGAAATGCCAAGCATCAGAGAGGCTCCATTTGCCTCCTCCAGCCCTTGCCCCAATGATGAAAGCTGCTCCTTAACTTGGGTATCTATTGAATTGAACCCTTCTTCTAGGATTTCACCGACTTCTTTAAATAATTTACCGACTGCGATTTGTCTGTCCCGGTTATCCAATTTAATATGAGGAGGGCAATAGCTTCCCATTGCCGAAATGGTAACTGATTAGCGTCAAACAGGCTTGAAATCGGGCATTTCCCCGGTTTGCATTACAAACATCAACCCTTCAATAACATCCTGCCCTCTTTTACGGAGGGTCTTGATAATACTTGTAAAAGCGGCAT